>Ga0206818_1002_pt1 | contig 152653 bp, 164 predicted proteins | sample Alteio_BWOrgCont_86_FD_152881 | JGI IMG/M metagenome (GOLD analysis project Ga0206818, IMG submission 152881) | Enriched cells from forest soil in Barre Woods Harvard Forest LTER site, Petersham, Massachusetts, United States -... | ecosystem: Environmental > Terrestrial > Soil > Temperate forest...
CGCTATCGCCAATTGCAACGGTATATAAAGGGCTGTGCATTGCCAGTTGCTGGTACAATGGGTTAGTACCCTGGTTGAAACGCCCGTCGGTGGCGAGTATTACCGCGCCCAGGTTTTGCATACCAAAAAACTCCTGCGCCCTGGATAATGCCGCTGAAATATCTGTAGCGGATTGTTTGTACTGGAAGAGGCTATCGGTTTGCACGGTGTTCCCGAAACCCCATTGCACCACTTTGTATTGGGAGGACAGGCGGTTGGTAAGCGCCTCCATATTTTTGCGGTATGCGGCGGAATCATTGCCCAGGGCATTGGCTATGGAGCGGGAATTGTCTTGTAGCAGCAAAACAATGGGTTTCTCCACTATGTTTTTAGTAATAATAATGGTAGGAACCAGTATGAGTAAAAGCGTGAGAAACACCACAAGGCCGCGTAGTAAAGAGGTGAGCCAGGGTAAGGGGACTGCTCTGCGCTTATCGGCCCGATATACCCAATAAGCCGCTCCAAAAGATAAAATAACTGCTAAAAACCAATAAATCCATTGCATCAGGGGGCAATCTAAAGAAAAAATCAAAAAATAAATGACAATTAATACTTAAAATGTGAACTTTGGTATTCTTTTTGAGACAAACCATCCGTAACACAATCTTTTATGAAGAAAGTTAAAGCATATTTTACGTTTGTATTCCTATTTGTGGCTACCTGCTCTTTTGCAAAAGGGCATGGAGGGGGACATGGCCATGGCGGACATGGGCATTCGGGCGGCAATCATAGCTCCGGCCATAGCAGCAGTTCGAGCCATAGCAGTTCGAGAAGTACGCAAAGCAGCAGTGCCAATAATAAAACCACCAACCATACAACCACCAACCGCACTACCTCAGGCAGCCGAACCACAGCCGGTACTCCTGTAGGCGTAACCAATGTGAGCGGGTACCGCAACAATGTAAGAGTGAACCAGGTGAATGGCGTTCGTAGTATTGGTACTGCGCCTGCTTATAGTGGCGGGGGGTATGGGTACTACCCGCGCGAATACCCTCCTTCTTATCCTTATTATTATTACGGCTATGCCCCGTTTTATAATTATCCCTACTTCGGTATGTGGTCTTTCGGGATGGGCATTACATACTCGCCAAGCTATAGTACCGCTCCCCCGCCAAGTAACAATTATGGCCCGCAAAGTAATGAACCATTGGACGGATACGTGGTATTTGAGCATGACACACTCTCCGGTGATATTACCATCAGGCCAAACAGCATATCGCTGGTAACAGCCGATTCGGTGCGTGGTTATGATTATGTATTCAAAATAAAGAAACCGGGCCTAACCTGCGTTACCGCCTATAATGAAGATGATAAACAGCTTAACTTAGTACGGCTGCAAAGCGACCCTAAGAAGCTGTGGCGCGTGGTACATACCGGCAAGCTAAGCCTGTATGATGAGCGACACGGGTTTATATACCGGCCGGAAGATGTTGATGTAAAAAGCCTTACGGTGGTATATGAAGGCCACGAAGAATCTTTAAATTCATCGTCCGCAAATGAAACAAAGAACTGGCTCACCGATTATGTAAATAAAGCCTACGGACTTAATTTAAATGCGAAAGATTATAACTGGAATTCATTGTTGATTTATATAGACAGGCTGGATTGAGAATAGTAATACTTTTATGCGGTATGGATAGATTGTAAGATTTTCTTTACTTCTTCCAGTTTTTTAGGTGGTGGAATTTTACCGGAGTATGCTGATAACCCTTTGCTTTCCGTGAACCGGAAAACAACCTTTTTGTTTTTTATTGATTTCTTTTTATGCACGGCAATCATAGTATAAAGGTATTAAGTTTTATGTCAAGGATAAATGTAGTAAATTTGTAGCATGGAAGATAAGAATCAGATATTACAACTCATAAAAGATTCGGTGAAAGCAACTGCGCCGGGGGCAATTCTTATCCTGTATGGTTCCTATGCCCGAGGAGACTACCGGAGCGATTCGGATATAGATCTGCTGGTGCTGTTGAATAAGGATCAAATAACACGCGATGAGGAGATAAAAATAAAATATCCCCTGTACCATATAGAATTTGATAAGGGAATTATTATCAGCCCATTGGTTTTATCAAAAAAAACATGGGAAACAAGGCATAGGATTTCCCCTTTTTATCAAAATGTTACGAGGGAGGGTATAGTATTGTGAAAAGTGAGATAAATTTAACTTATTTATCAGATACTTAATGAAGTAGTTTTATTAATTTTGGAATAAAGTAATCGTGTTGTATGAAATACTTTGTCCTATTCTTTTTTGTACTGTCTGTCAATCATGCAATCGCAAAGGGTTGTGGCGGGCATGGTGGCGGCGGACATGGCGGATGTGGAAAAGGAGGGCATGGTAGTAGAGGAGGGCATAGTTCACATGGTGTTTATGATAATAATCCAGAGTATAGTCTTTCTGCGAAATTTATACCATTAAACGGGTACATTGTATATGATAAGGATACTTTGACGGGCCTGATTATTTTAAATAATTTATCCGTAAGTCTTGGGAAGTCCGCTAATAATAAAGATGAAAATGGGCATAAATATTTTTATAACGACAGGCTTTTGAAAAGTGTTGTAGTTTATGGTAAGAACCAGGAACTTTTTTTAACACGTATAAACTCTGGTGATAAAACTTTATCGCGTGTTTTGCATTTTGGAAGACTTCGTATTTTCGATGATCGTTATTGTTTTATTTCACCAGACAACATTGATAAAGGTCGAATGAAGGTTGCTTTTGATGACCAATTTAAAACTGTGGGATCATTTGTAAGTCTTGATACCAGGTATCCACTCATAAAATCTGTAAACAAGATATATGGGTTACACCTTAAAACAAGCGAATATTCCTGGGATCACTTATATAGCTATATTACTATGCTGGATTAATGTTCTTTCCCGCTATTCAATGCCGGTGAGGTCTGAAAGATTATACACTTCATCTAACGATAAAAAAGAAAGATGTACGCCATCTATAATTTCAAAATCTTTCTTTTCTTCTGGAGTTAATGTTTTTATTTCAGGGAACTGGTCTAATGGCACAATGAAGGTGCGGTCGTTGGTGAGATGCACAAACATAATAGAACTGTTCAAAAATTCTACGTTCCTTATTTCCGCTATTTTAGTTGCTGTAATCATAACCTGATTGCTTTTACCTGCTTACCACTATAAAAAAGGGCTAACTGGGTTAACAATAATTCTTTGTTTTGTAAAATCAAATCTTGTATTTCGTTCAATTCCTTTTGAGTAAAATCACCACTTTTGTTTTCGTCCAATTCTATTTCCGGTTCTAACCAGAATTTACAAGAACGTTTAAACCCTTTATAGGCATAAGTGCAGTGTATATGCTTTCGTTTTTCAGTAATGTCGGTTCCGTATATTAAAAATATATACCTCGCCAGTATTAATAGCTTACCCATTTCTATAAAAGTTGTATAAAGTTAGTCAAAAAAATTTTATTCTCCTATTGTCATTAACCGAAAGACGTGGTGGACGCTTCCAATCTTAAAATAAATCGGCTACATTTGGGCGTTTTTTAAAACAATAAAACATTAACTACATGGCTAAAATAAAAGTAGCAAACCCGGTTGTGGAACTGGATGGCGATGAAATGACCCGCATCATATGGAAGTACATAAAAGAAAAACTGATCCTCCCTTACCTTGATATTGATATTAAGTATTACGACCTGGGCATAGAACACCGCGACGCCACCAACGACCAGGTAACCGTGGACTCTGCAAATGCAATAAGGCAGTATGGCGTGGGTATAAAGTGCGCTACCATAACCCCGGATGAAGCGCGGGTAAAAGAGTTCAACCTGAAGCAGATGTGGAAAAGCCCTAACGGCACTATCCGTAATATACTGGATGGCACGGTGTTCCGCGAGCCGATAGTGATGAGCAATATACCGCGCCTTGTACCTAACTGGACCGCTCCCATCTGCATTGGCCGCCACGCATTTGGCGACCAGTACCGCGCTACCGATTTTGTAGTGAAGGGAAAAGGCAAGCTGACCATAAAATTTGAAGGCGAGAATGGTGAGACCATAGAGCATGAAGTGTATAACTTCAAAGGGGATGGCGTGGCGCTGGCTATGTATAATACCGATGAGTCTATAATGGGTTTTGCGCGCGCCTGTTTTAATATGGCGTTGCAAAAGAAATGGCCGTTGTACCTGTCCACAAAGAATACCATTCTTAAAAAATACGATGGCCGCTTTAAAGATATTTTCGAGCAGATATACCAGGAGGAATTTAAGGCGGAATTTGAAAAGAACAATATTGAGTACGAACACCGCCTGATAGATGATATGGTGGCGAGCGCACTGAAATGGCATGGCAATTTTGTATGGGCCTGCAAAAACTATGATGGCGATGTGCAGAGCGATACGGTAGCACAGGGCTTTGGTTCCCTCGGCCTTATGACATCGGTATTGATAACACCAGACGGGCATACTATGGAAGCCGAGGCCGCGCATGGCACCGTAACCCGCCATTACCGTGAATACCAAAAAGGCAATCCTACCTCAACAAATCCAATCGCATCTATTTTCGCATGGACAAGAGGGCTGGCCTTCCGTGGCAAGCTCGATAACAACCAGGAACTCATCAATTTTTCCCATGCGCTGGAACAGGTGTGTGTGGAAACGGTAGAGTCTGGCAAAATGACCAAAGACCTTGCCGTATGCGTTCATGGAAATAAAGTAAGCCATGGCACGGATTATCTTTATACAGAGGAATTTTTAGACGCGCTGGATGAGGGACTTAAAGAGAAGTTAGGTAGTGCGCAGGAATAAAAATACCATAGCGAAACAAATAAATACTTAACTTTACAGGAGAAAATACGGTATATGGAAACGCATGAATTAAGTAAAGATGAAGCTATAAGAAATCAACTCATAGCTGTTATTGAACGTAATTCCGATGATGGAAATTATTGGAAGAGTGTAAATGAGATAACGCAATTCAGTGGATTGAGCGCTGCGTCTATTACAAAATTAATGAGGGATTCCGAAGCATTTGTCAGAAACAGAAAAGGAAATTATTCTACCAGAAGGCTATACAGAAAATATACGCCTGTTACAAAAAAGTTTTATGACGCATATGTAGGTAAAATTAATTAAATGACCTTAGTTAGCTTTTTTGTTGCTGTTTTTGAAAGCCTTTTGTCAGAGTTACTTTACTTGCGTAAAGTATATTCTTTACCTAAAGCAGAACGTCCTGACAGGCAATTTTCTTTTCCGGTCATGTTAGTTGATATGATAATAGGGATTGGATTTGTCTATATCTACACTAACGAATGGAGGGATATGCCGCTTATTATTACCGCTCACATTTCTGCCGCTTCCCCGGTATTAGCACGAGTAATCATTTCGCATAATAGCTAAAACCCCCAATCCTCAAAAGGAACTTTTTCATAGCGAGTAATGTACTTAATGAAGCCCCGTCTGACACCCTAAGAGGTGTGCTGACGGGGTTTCTGCTTTACTTTTGCGTTCACTAAAACTTTACCACTTCCGGCATAAACATACCTGCATTGCCGCCGTTGCGGATGACATCGCGGACGAGGGTGCTGGAGATGGTGGAGTAGAGCGGTGAGCAGGTAAGGAAGATGGTTTCTATATCGGGGACTAACATTCGGTTCATATCTGCGATTGCTTTTTCGTACTCAAAATCGCTGATGTAGCGTATGCCACGGAGTATGAACTTGGCGCCTACTTTGCGGCAATAGTCCACGGTGAGGCCCCCATAGCCGGTTACTTCTATGCGCGGGTCGTTCTTGTATAGCTCGTTCATCCAGCCGGTGCGCTGCTCTACTGTGAACATTGGCTGCTTGGAGGAGTTGATGCCCACGCCTATAATGAGCTTGTCGAACAGGTTTACGGCCCGTTCTATAACATCCACATGCCCCAGTGTCACGGGGTCGAAAGTGCCGGGGAATAAGCAGATACGTTGCATTAGTCGTTTGGTTGAGATGGTTGTGTGAAAAAAGTGAATACAGTGGTTCCGTAGTTTTTCATTCGTTGAAAGCGCGGGTGCTGTTGATAATCATTCCTGGGTGTATGCTCCAGCACAAAGATACCACCCGGCAGCAACATATTCTTTTCAAAAACCAGCAGGGGCAGTTCGTCAATATTCTGTAAGGCATAAGGCGGTCCGGCAAATATAAAGTCATACTGGCCTGTACTTTGTTTCAGGAACTTAAAAACATCGCCCTTTATGATGTGCAGTTTGCCGGCAATGCCCAGTTCTTTTGCTGTTTTTTGTATGAATGTTACGGATACAGGGTCTCGCTCTATAATGGTGAGGTGTTCCGCGCCGCGCGATGCAAGCTCATAGCTGATGCTGCCCGTACCACCAAAAATATCCAGGGTCTTTATGCCTTCAAAGTCTATGGTATTGCTGAGTATATTGAACAGGCCTTCTTTAGCCACTTCGGTAGTGGGCCTTGCGGGTATCCCTGCCGGCGGATTAAACCTTCTGCCTCCGAATGTGCCACTTACGATACGCATGCATACAGTTGTTGTGCCAGGTATATAGCCGCGTCCCACTTAGTGCCAATGCTGCGCCCATTGCCCGCCCTTATGCCGGGAAAGTATTGCGATAGTTCATTTGCCACATTAAACTCTGCGGCGGTAAGCGCATTGCATCTTAAAGAAATTTTTGAAGGGGAGATATTGTTTTCTATACAAAGCTGCCTGATCTCGTAGGCTATATCTTCGGCGCAAACATAGTCGAATACTTTGTGCCACAGTAGCTGGCTGTAGTTGTGCAGTGTGCCGCATACCTGCTCGCCGGTAATACAGCATTGCAGGTACAGGCTTTGCTTGTTGGTGTTGCTGAACTGGTAAATGGGTAATGGAAAGACAGCCGCTTTTTTGAAGTTTATTTTGATAAGTTCGGTGATGCTCATGGGCGCGGCAAGCAGGTAATTGGCCTTATCATCTTCCAGCCGGTAGGTTTCTATAACATCCTTCTTCTCTATGTAGTGTATGTGTTTGATCCATTTTTTAGCTTCTGCTTCTTCATAAAGGGAATCGGGGACAATGAGGTTTTTATCGCTGCAAATGAATACGCCCTTTACTCTTTCGCGTACAGCCAGCAATGGCTCCTGCGAAAAAAGATGCTCGAAAAAGTTGATGTCCCATACCGGCCTGTTTTTGTTGTAGCCGGTATAGTGCATGGTGAGCAGTTCCCTCGAAATACTGAACCCCGCCACCAGTATGCCCCGCTGCACCAAAATACAGATAACAAGGGCTACCCTCGATGAAATGGTCTCATCTTCCGATACATTATAAACCTGCTCGTAAATGTTATTATTAATAGTAGCTGCCATACTGTGCTGCAAGTAACAATTTCTTATTGTTGGGTAAATGTAATAAAAAAAATTTCAGTGGTGGAATATTGGATGTAGTGTTATAACCCCGTTGAACACTGTTGCGTGTTTTACATTACAAAAAACACATGTATCTTTGAGCAAATAAACTTGGTATAAAACCCAAATTAACGCAAAGCAAAAAGAAAACAAATGGGGCGAGCTACTAATAGTGTATCTCCCGAAACAGAGTCTGCTATAGATAGGTTGACCGGTATATTGAAAAACAAAGTGCCTGCCAATACGAAATGGAAAGAAGTAAAAGCGAACTACCTGAAAGAGAAGTATGGCTTATAAATTGTTCATAGTATAAATATCCTTGCATATTTTCCTATTTTGGCATAACTTTGTTTGATTATTTTATATGAATAGCACATTAGTAAATACACAGGTTAATGAACGGGCAGAATGGTTTGACAACCTGACAGCCACTTTACGCACTCATGAACTGGCGCTCGAAACCAATACCGCATCGCCGGAAGTAGTGAACCTGTATAAAAACCTGATGGCTAATAACCTGGACGAATTGCTGAAAACAAATAAAGCGATAACACAACAGCATTTCGTAAGTAAAATTATTGTTGAGTTTTTAAAATACCTGGAAGGAACTTTACCTGGTAAGCTGGCTTTTGATTTTAATGATTCTGAAGTTTTGGTTTGGGCGGAAATAGATGATAATAATATTAAGCAGGAAAATCTATTATCCCGCGCCGAATCAAAAATCAACGCACAGTTTCACGCTTATGGTTTTGATATGGAAACAATGATCGTAGAAAGAGGCGATAACCTGCCTATCCCTAACCACTATAAAGTATTCAAATCCTGATCTTCCTTTGGCAAGTTTTGAAGAACACATCTCGCAAACAAAAAGCAATCTTGCTTTTCTTTCCTGTGTGAACCAGCAAATAAAAAATTATCCTGATTGACAGGTTACTGTTTGTTTTTATACTGCTTTGCATCTTGCTATTGCGCATTTGAGTACACATGGCCTGCAATACCGTAAGCACCATGACGTGAATTTTGCATTAAACCCCGATGTGCCTGTTTCGATTTCCAAATTGCCACAAGATGAGTATGACGCATATATAGCTTTACAACGTTTAAGCAGGCGCAGCAGGTATTTAGTAAACGACAAAGATATAAGGAATGAACGCGTATTTTTAATTTACGATAAGCACTTAGCCAAAGCGGTAAAGTATTTAGACAAACTACTGGCTTACTTCTCAAAGAAATACCAGGTTGAGTTGCCGGCAATACCTTTTACTTGCCCCGAATTGAAAAGAACCGACAACCTTTTATTTTTTATTTTAAGCTGAAAACATTAATCAGCTAATTGCAAATCATCAGGAGATTGCTATGTAGAAAAGCAGAGTGCTAATATGTGGGGATAGTATCACATAAAATTAGTTTTTTTATTCAGTATAACAAAATAATCTCAGACTGCTATATGCGGTCATGCCGCCGGTAATTGTATGAGGTAAAAGAGGTACGCCTACTTCTTAAATGTCATTTTTGACCATCTCCTGAATGCGTTTTTCTCTTTAAAAATTATTGAGATACTATTTGTACACTGAAAAGTTAACAATCATTCTTAAATTTACTATGCTGTAAGAAACAGAAGCCGGCTCTGCTGAGGAGCAACCTGCCAGGGATATTACAGCCGCATATGCATATCAGCCGGGCAATGATATTAGTATATTGTTGTCCGGTTGCTTATTTATATGCTGTTGCGTTATGCCTGAAGAAAACCTTTTATTTTTCTGGGCTTGTTTTTGTTCTTGTTGTTTCTGTCTTATATTTTGTAAATAATCTGCCTGATAAAGTTGTTGTGTTGTTGCCACCCCTTTTGCAATCATTGCTAATCTTCGGGCCACTTTGACTATTGCTTGTTTGGAGTTTCGGACTGCATGTTTGCTATAATAAGCGAACAATGCAGGAGATTTTCTGATGGCCATCCAGGATGCTTCAACAAGCAATGGCCGTAAATGCCTGTTACACCTTGGTTGCATTCCCTTAGTCTTAATTGTATCTCCCGAACTGTCTTCCCATGGGTATAACCCAAGAAAGCTGCTGTACTGGTCTGGGTCATCAAAACGGCTGAAATCGGCAATCTCAGCAATCAAGCCCATAGCTGTTACTCCTCCGATACCGGGAACGGAAAGCAAGCAACGGTAGGTCTGGGGATCAGTTGCTTGTATTTGTTCCCGTAAGAGCTTTGTTATCTGGTACAATTGTTTACGCTGATATTTTAGCTCTTCAATATGCTGCCGTAAAGTAATGGCACCTGCGGTGCTTGCCATTTCAAGATTGCTTAACCATTGCAATGCTTTTACTGATAAATGCTGTTTTTTTAATATGGCGTCCGGTAATTCTATGCTAAAAAACATAAGAAAACTTTTGAGCTTGTTATTAACTATAGTTACGTCTTTAACCTTGCTTTCCCGCAGACGAAACAGGCTCCGTAGTTCCTGCTGTTCTCGAGTCATTACATAAATGCCAGTTAGTTTGCCTTTTTCCAGGTAATCGGCAATGGAACGGCTATCATGCACATCTGTTTTATTCTTTTTTTGTTTGTCAGTAGCTGGTATATCGGCAGCATGCACAATGATGTTGGTTATCCCCAATTTACATAGCTGCTCATGGATACCAGTTCCGCAAAAACCAGCCTCATATGCTGAGAAATACCGCCCACCCGGATAGTTCTTTTGCAAGTGTGCCGCTAATGTTGCAGCGCATGGCGGCTGTGTAAACCGGCCAACCTCAATACCCATGCTGCGAATGGTTACAGCCCATGAGTTTTTGTGGACATCAAGTCCCACATAAAATTTTTGACCCTTAAAGTCAATAGAATTTTGCAAATTTGTACTTGGCATAGTGCAGTTTTTTAATTGTTAATAATGGCGACATAGATCGCATACTAAATTAAAACGTCAGCTCCTACTTAGGATGACTGCACATACTGCACTATGCTTTTCTTACATAATTACTTCTCTACTGCGACCTGAAGAAAAATCAGCTTCGTTGCGAAATGACGGCTTCTTTGAGCATTTCCTTGTTTTTCTACACATTGAATAGTTTCTCTTTATACAATACATTTGCGCAAGCAAAACAGCAAGGGATATTTTGAGCCAGAAGAAGAATAAAAACCAATTGGGCGTTTCTGCCACAAACAGGCAGATCATAAAGCTGGCTGCGCCTATTTCGCTGGCATTGCTGATACCGCAATTGAATTTTTTTACCAATACACTGTTTCTTGGCAGGCTGGGCATACGCGAGCTTGGGGTAAATGGCATTACCGGGGTCTTTTATCTTATCCTTTCTATGGTTGGTTATGGCCTTAGCAGCGGTATGCAGATACAAATGGCGCGCCGCGCGGGTGAAGGTGATAAGAAAGGGCTGGCGCAAGTGCTTACCAATGGCGCTATGCTGGCGGGGGTATTTTCATTGGGTTTAATGTTCCTTACTTTATGGTTTGTGCCGTTGTTATTCGCCTATAGCCTGTCTGATACCAACAACTTTGTGATGGGCGTTAACTTCGTTTATGTGCGTGTATGGGGCTTGCCCTTTCTTATGCTTACCCAGTTATTCAGTTCTTTCTTTATTTCCATCAGCCGCTCCAGGTTGCTTATTTATGGGTCGCTGGTGGCTACGCTGGCTAATGTATTTTTTGATTACACGCTGATTTTCGGGAAGTTTGGTTTCCCGGCAATGGGCTTTATCGGCGCGGCCATATCTTCTGTGATTGCCGAGGTGTTGGCTTGCGTGGTAATGGTGAGCATGTTTTTCTATCACCGGTTGCAACACACCTATCCATTCCTGGGGTTGAGCAGTTTTGATTTCTCTTTATCCCAACGCACGCTAAGAGTAGCATCGCCGCTGATCGTACAGTTTATGTTCAGCATAGGCGGCTGGCTGATATTTTTCTTCTTCATAGAGCATTTGGGAGAACAGTCGCTGGCCGCCTCCCAGGTGTTGCGCAATATATTCGGGATAGTAGGGGTTGGTACCTGGGCATTGGCTACAACCTGCAACACCATGGTGAGCAACCTGATTGGGCAAGGCAGGCGAAGGGAAGTAATGCGGATCATCTGGAAGATATGCAAGTTGAGCCTGTTCTATGCCTTGATTGTAAGCACGTTGTTACTTTTGTTTTCCCGTGAGTTTTTGTCTATTTATTCCAATGACCTTGAGCTTATCGCATTTGCCATCCCCAGCCTGCGTGTGATCGTTGTTGCCACGTTGATTATGTCGCTCTCTACGGTGGTATTCAATGGCGTGGTAGGCACGGGCAATACGGTTGTGAACCTTACTATGGAAATAACCTGTGTGTGCATCTATCTTGTGTATTGCTATTTTATCATCCACTTATGGCATAGCAAGCTGTATATATGCTGGGGTTCGGAGTTTATATACTGGACTACGCTGCTCACCGGGTCGGTAATATATCTGAAAAGCGGCAGGTGGAAGGGGAAAGAAATTTAACCCCCCGCCCTAAAGGGAGCTATTATTTGTTATGTCTTCCATGCTTATACCGTTATGGTTTTCTTCGTAGGTGCATTCGCCGTTCTTTATGAGCAGTAGCTGTGGCGATTCATGGTGGACATGAAAGTCTGTCGCAATTTTGTTGGAGATGCTGCGGTAGCGAATAAGGTCCAGATAATAAAAGAGTACATTGTCTGCCGGGATTTCGCGTTCCAGCCTGTTTTTAGCCATGCTGCTGATAGCGCAGCGTGTGCTGTGTTTGAATATAGCCACCGGCTGGGTTTTGCTTTGCTCTTTTATTTCCTCTAATTGCTGTTCTTCGGTAAGCGTTATCCAGTTCATGCTGCAAATTTAACCTTATCTGTTTTGGTTCATGTTGTCGAATAATTCTTCTCGTTTTGCGTGTAGGCCTTTGGCCTGCCCGATTGCCGCTTCGAGGGTGTCATTTTTTATTGCTTCCATAGCTTCTGTAATAAATTCCTGGATGGGAATGCCGCCGTGAGATTGGGTTGTGTCTTCGCGGTGCTGGTGGCCCAGTTCGGTATCCACGGAAGGGGGCGCTATCTCAAATACTTTTATAGTGGTGTGGCGAAGCTGGTGGCGCAGGGAAATAGTGAGTGAATGAATAGCTGCTTTTGTAGCGCAATAAACAGGCATAGACGCAATAGGTACAAACGCAAGGCCGGAACTGATGTTGATAATGGCTGCGTGGTCTTGTGTTTTTAAATGTCCCGCAAATAAAGACGCAAGATGCAGCGGGGCTATAAAGTTGGTTTCCACTTCCAACCTGATAGTGGTTAAATCAACCGGCACTGAAAGGTTTGTGGCAAGCTGAATGCCGGCATTGTTGATAAGTATATTCAGTTCGGGATAATTTTGCAAAGCCCAGGTGCATAGTTCTTCTCTTTGCTCTGTGATGGATATATCGCATTCTTTAGTGACTATTGCCGGGTGCTTGGCTTTTATTGCAGCAAGCCTTTCAGAGCGGCGGCCACAGATGATAACGGTATTGCCTTCCCTGATAAATTCACAGGCCAGCGCATGGCCTATGCCCGATGTGGCGCCTGTAATAAGAATAGTGTTGCCGGAGATATACATAGTGATCGTTTTTCGGAGTGTGAAATTAAGGGAAAATCAGCAGAGGAGCTATAATAGCGAAATGTGGTGGTGGTATCCTGCTACTCTAACCCAATTCCTTTTTTATTTATGGAATAAAGCATAATTTTAATCCCATGAAAATTAAACTTTTGATAGTGTCATTTATTTTTCTGTCTTTTTCCGTTCACGCACAGAATGATTCTATTGAAAATAAAATAGTAGATACCATATTCAAATTAAAGGAAGTCAAACAAAGAGCGAGTTATATTAAAAAAGTAACCAAAGGTAAACGCCATTTAAGCATTTTCATAGAAGGAGAGCCGTCACAGGAGAACCCATATTATTGGATAAAGGTATGGGAAGATAATGGTAGCAATTTTGTAACCCATTTTCATTTTTTTGTTTACCCAAATCCATTTGAAATAAAATTCTATGACGTCGTAACGGACACGGCTATTAGTTTGGAGGAATGGAGGAGGCAAATGAAAAATCAAAAATCAAACTGATACACTCCCCAAAATTTACATCCCCAGCATAGAATGAAGTATCCTTTCTGCGGCGTGTCCATCACCATAAGGGTTTGATTTCATAGCCATTGCTTCATAAGCTGCTACATTGGTAAGCAGTATCATAGCTTCGGTATAGATGAGTTCCGCATCGCTGCCTACTTTAAGCGCTGTTCCTGCTGCTACCGCTTCCGGGCGCTCTGTGGTATCTCTTAGTAAGAGTACCGGCTTACCAAGCGACGGGGCTTCTTCCTGTACCCCTCCGCTGTCGGTGAGTACGAGGAATGAGTTATCAAGCAGCCAGAGAAATTCTGGATAGGGGAACGGGTGCGTGAGGTGGATAAGCGGGTGACCGCCCAGCAATTCATACACCATATCCTTAACGTTGGGGTTCAGGTGTACCGGGAATATCACGGGTACAGAAGTCTCATCAACAATTCGTTTTATGGCAAGGCATATATTACGAACGCCATCGCCGTGGTTCTCTCGGCGGTGCATGGTTACGAGCAGGTAGTTCTTTATATCATGCAGGCCGGATGCAGTAATACCGGCAGGTATAGCGTCTTCTATTTTCTTCAATCCCAGGAAGAGCGCGTCAATAACGGTATTGCCGGTTACTAATATTTGTTCAGGCAAAACGCCTTCGTTCAAGAGGTTTTGCCGGGCATGTGCAGTGGGTGGGTAATGAAAGTCGGTAAGGCGCGTGGTGATGATCCTGTTTACCTCTTCGGGGAAGGGAGAAAATTTATTGAAAGTCCGCAGGCCGGCTTCTACATGCAGCACTTTTATTTTGTTGTAGTAGGCTGCCAGCGACGCGGCTAATGTGGTAGTGGTATCTCCCTGAACCATGATCAGGTCGGGCTTTTCGGCAAGGAGCAGGTCATTTATTTTCACAAGCAGTCTGGCGGTGAGCGCGGCAAGCTGCTGGTTTGCCTCCATTATTTCCAATGAAAAGTGAACGGGTATTTCAAAAAAGTCAACCACCTGTTGCAGCATTTCCTTATGCTGACCTGTGGAGCAGATCAGTGTGTTGAAATTCTCATTTTTCAGCAACAGGTCTATCACCGGGGCCAGTTTTATGGCTTCGGGACGGGTGCCGAAAAAAACAATCACTTTCTTTTTCATTTATTGGTCATCTTTTATCACTGGTATTTTTTTAACCGTGTTTTCTTTATGCAATACAAAATTCGGGTCATTGGGGTTAAGAACATAATCTATTTTATAACCAGCCGGTAAAAACGCCTGGAGCAGGAATGCGTCTCTCCAGTGCGGTACCTCAATGGTAACAATTTTATCCTGGACTATTTCTTTTGCCACAGATGGATGATTGTCTTTTATTTCGGGGTTGGCGTTTTTGTTTGCGGCAATAAATAAAATAAACGCCGGAATAATAATCACAAGCAATAAGCCGGATTTTATGAACTTATTTATTTTCTCATTGCCATAAAAAACAAGCAACAAGTAGGCGATAAAAAGGGAGCAAAAGGGCAGGCAAAAGGAATAATAGCGGTAATAAAGGGCCGTATAATGATGCGACTTTACACATAAAAACGCGAGGAATAAGCTACTCGAAAAACCAAGCAGAAAGAGTAAATGAAGGTTTCTTTTTTGCTCCCTGTTTGCTGCGGCTTTTATACCAGCCACATAAAGCGACAACACAAACAGGAATGAAATAACAATTACCGGCTTATTATTCCAGAATGACGGGAATACCGCTTTAAAGTTGATTGCGGTGAACCTTAGCGTTCGCCAAAACACCTCCTCCAGGCTGAAACCTGCTGCCATTGTTTTTTGCAGGATCCGTTGGTTTTGGACGCTCATGGTTTGCAGGCCGGGGTATGCACAAATGAAAAAGAAAACAAGCAGGGCGATTGGGATTAACAACGCCAAAATATTTTTTGCAGAAAAAAGAGTTGCCCTTTTTGCAAAGATGATGGCGGCAAGAAAAACCAGGATAATATACGCCGTAAGGAAATGAGCTAATATGGCGCAGACGGCAAATAATCCTGTCCAGAAAAGATAAATTGGTTTCCCGGTTTTGTACGTGAATTTATAAAAATAAATTGCTGCCAATGTTACAAAAAGAATACCCATAGCATAAGCCCTGATCTCGTGGCTCATGCCTACGAAGCCATTGTCTATCGCTAATAATAACATGGCTATCGAAGTAAAAAAACTATGCTCAAAAAAAAGATTGCATAGAAAATAGAACGCAATAATTGTGGCTATTGCTAATAATTTAGAGAACAGTATGTAGGCGGTAACGCTGTTGCCACACAGCAGTGTAAACCAATGCAGGCTGATATTGTAGAGGAAACTGTTGGCATTGTCTGTAACTGTTGCGCTGAATACATTTTTAGTAGTATTCAGTTCATTGATGTTGGCTGAACTGATAACTACGGTATTAGAAAAGAGGAAAGGCGAATCATGGCTGATGCCTTTTGCGCAAAGTATGGAAACTGTTTCATCGTACCATATCTCTTTCTTTAAGGGAAGCGCTAAAATGATGGCAATACCGGCTAACAGGCAAAGGATATTGACTTTTTTAGTGAATCCTGGCGCAAACATTTTAAGGATTTAATTTACCGGTTTTATAATCAAGTAAAAGTTTTAGTGTCTGCTTCATGGTTTTCTGCACATTCATTTTCGATTCGCCCTGCTTCAGGTCGTAGCGGAGTATCATAGGTATTTCGTTCATGGTGGCGCTTTGGCCTGCCACTTTCAGAAGCACCTCTACCATACAACCGAAGCCCTTCTGGGTTATGAACTTATCGCCATATACGTCAATGGTTTTTTTAAGCATGTCGGCGCGGTACGCCCTGAAACCGCAAGTGTAATCCTTAATGCCTTCAAACCCCACAACTATGCGGAACAGCATTCCTGCAGCCCAGCTAAAGAAAGTTCTTGATTGTTTTAACCCCTTGATGCGCGCGCCCGGCTGGTAACGCGATGCGATGACCAGGTCGCTGCCCTCTGCCACCTGCTGTGCCATGCGCTGGATAAGGAAAGGGTTCTGGCTGTCATCTGCATCAAGGGTTATTACAATATCCGTGTCTTTCAGTCCTTGTATAGCCTTGCGCAAACCCGAATTGAGTGCGTTTGCCAGCCCGCTGTTTGGTTGTATATCCAATACTTCTACAGGTATGTTTCCTTTGAAATTCTGTGCTACGGCAAGTGTATTATCCATGCTGCCATCATTTACCACCAATACGCTTGCATCCCACCGGTAATGGTTGTATGCGTCATTTATTTTTTGGAGTAATGGCGGCAATGATTCTTCCTCATTGTATGCAGGTAATACTATCGTTATGTGCATATAGTTTCAGTGCCGCTAAAGTAATCTATTTTATTTTGCCAATGTTCCTTCTGGAAAATCAAAATTTCCTCCCTTCTATTTCCTCAACAGCTTTTCTGAATTCAGCAAGTACCGGTACTTTTTCATTTTTATTGAAGTCGAATGTAACGATCACATCGTGGGCTTCGGCAGCAATTTCGTTTTGTTCGTTCAATATCCGGTGGTGTATGCCGAAACTGGTAGTTTTGATAAATTCGATACCGGCTTCCACAATAATATTTCCCGGATAATGCAAAGGCTTTATGAACTGGCAGGAAGTGGATAAAAGTATGGGGCCTATTTTGGTTTTTCCGAATGAGCCTGCCAACCCGCTTATCTCCCAGTAGTTGACCCTCGAAGCCTGTATGTATTTGAAGTAGGCCACATTATTCACGTGGCCAAACAGGTCCATCTCGCTCCAGTCTATTCTTAAAGGCAGTTTTATGGGGAAGTTGTTCATCGTGTAAAAATACGTTTGGAATAGATAAATTACCTAAATTGCAGTAACAAAAATCTTCTCATTATGAAAAACTTACTCGTTTTATTGATTGCAATAGCTTTGGTTTCTCCCGCCTGCAAAAAAAGCAGTTCTGCAACGTATATGAATACTGCTACTATAAAAGGCCCGAATTATACAATGCCTGCTTGTGGAGCAGCTTATTGGATCACTGTGCATGGTGTGACCGATTCAAATGCCCAATTTAACACTTTACCAGCAGGCAGTGGTATAGACCTTACCACAGCTACATTTCCTATAAATGTAAAACTGAACTGGCACAAGGAAATGCCCGATAACTGCAATATCATTATCGTGGATGCCGTAATAAAAGCAGACTGATGGTAACTTATTTCAGCAGGTACATCAGCCGCACTACCCACATATTGTTATACTGTACTGCCCTTGCAAATTCCGTTGGAGGAATATCGCTGCGAACAGGAACGATAGAATACTGGAAACGGATATTGAGAAACAAACCCTGCCACAAATGAAGCTGGGCGCCTGCCAGGAAATCGAAACCATTTTTTTTGAAAGGATAATTGATACTCAGGTCCATGCTTTTCTGGAGGGTAGAAGAATCGTATGTTATTGGCTCCGATTGACTCACCAACCTGCTGTAAGAAACGCCAATACCGGCATGGCTTTTTCGTTTATCAAAATAATTGATCATTACCGGTATCTCGGCATAGTTGGCATTTATACCATATTTCAAGACCACTACTGCCGCATTGCCCGGAGACGGTTGGGGTTCATTGCTTTTACTGCCTTTCTGCGAATAAAGTATTTCCATACTCAATGCGACATGTTTCTTTAACTGGGCATAAACAATACCCCCTACATTAGCCGCTATCTTGTGATAGCCGGCATAATAATCTCCGTCAACCTGGGAGAAATTTGCGCCTGCAATAAGGCCACCATAGAAGACCCTGGGCTTTTCAAGATACAAGCCATGCGGTTCATCATCATCCTCGTCCTGGGCGCGTGCAATGCCCGAAAAAACAGTCAGGAAAACAGTCGAAAAAACTGTTATGAGTATAAGTGCTGTGAATTTTCTACTTTTATTCATCGAAACAGCTATAGCTAATGAGTTTCAAATATACGCCAAACACGCTAAAAAAATTAGAAGAGCTTTATGAAGAAGCCCGCTACATCATACGTTATGAAAAAGGAAATTTCAATAGCGGCTACTGTATCCTGGAAGAAAGGAGGGTGGTGGTGATCAATAAATTCTTCAGTACAGAGGGGCGCATAAACGCCCTGATAGAGATATTGCCCACCATCAATGTGAACGAGGAGGAACTGAGCGGGGAGATGCTTAAATGGTATAAACAAGTAAGGGCAGACCCCGCATTGGGCGCTGACACAACTGTACAAACCCAAATGGACTTATAACTGTGAAAATAACTTTTCTTGGCACAGGCACATCGCAGGGCGTACCCTTTATAGGGTGCGATTGCCCGGTATGCACTTCTGAAAACAAGAAGGACAACCGGCTGCGGGTATCGGTATGGATAGAGACGCCGCAGGCAAGCATTGTGATAGACGCAGGCCCCGATTTCAGGCAGCAGATGTTGCGGGCAAATGTGCGCAGACTTGATGCTATTATCTTCACCCACGGCCATAAAGACCATATAGCCGGGCTGGACGATGTGCGCGCCTATAACTACCATGATAAAAAACCCATGCAGGTATATGCCACAGACGAAACCCAGCAATCGCTGAAGCGGGAATATGACTACATATTCAGCGATATTACCTACCCGGGTATTCCGCAGGTTACTTTAAATACCATTAATGCGCACCAGTTTTTCGAGATCAACGGGCTAAGAATAACACCCATAAGAGTGTTGCATTATAAAATGGAAGTGCTTGGTTTCCGCATAGGCGATTTCACATACATTACCGACGCTAATTCCATAGCGCCGCAAGAACTGGAAAAAACAAAGGGCAGCAAAATATTAACGCTGAACGCCCTGCGCCATGAGCCGCATGTGTCTCATTATACCCTATCAGAGGCGATAGAAGTGGCGCAATGTACCGAGGCTGAAGAAACTTATTTTACCCACATCAGCCACCAGCTTGGCCTGCACGATGTGGTGGATAGCGGCCTGCCGGAAGGTATGCACCTGGCTTATGATGGGCTGGTATTGGAATTGTAAAAGCATTTTAAGGAGTATAACAAATTGCACTTTTTTCATTCAATAGCCCCGACCTTCAGGTCGGGGTTTAAATAAAAGTTCGTTGGCTTTAGCCAAAACATACTCGTGTAGGGCATTACTCATGTTGTTTATTTCGGCTAAAGCCAACTTATTATTTATCATTCCCCGACCTAAAGGTCGGGGCAACTAAAATAGAAATTTGGGCTAAAAAGTGCAATTCGTTGTAAAAGCATTTCGAGCGATTTTTCAAAGCAAAAAAAGAATTGAGTATTTTTGATAAAATTATGTTCTATGGAATTTGCAGAACTGGATCTGAATAAAATTTATAGCTACGCTGATTACTACAAATGGAAATTTGAACAGCGGGTTGAATTAATAAAAGGGCGCATTTTTGAAATGAGTCCTGCACCCAACCGGCTGCACCAGGAGATTACCGGGAAAATGTATCTCAAATTAGGTAATTTTCTTTACAATAATCCCTGCAAAGTATATGCAGCCCCCTTTGATGTGCGCCTGCCACGTAAATCAAAAAAAGATAAAGATATTATCACGGTATTGCAACCGGATCTGTGTGTTATTTGTGATCGTTCAAAATTGGATAAGCGGGGTTGTATCGGCGCTCCTGATATAGTGGTAGAGGTGCTGTCGCCATCCAACAATAAAAAAGAACTGAAGAATAAGTACGAGGTATATGAAGAAGCGGGAGTAAAAGAATATTGGGTGGTATTTCCCATTGAGCGCACCATGTTTGTTTACACGCTTATTGATGGAAAATACACACCATCAAAACTTATGGTGAGCGGCGATACCGTTACTTCCAATATTTTGCCCGGTTTTTCGCTTGATCTTGCAGAGCTTTTTTCAGAGTATGATGATTAATTTATTTGCAGCCCGCTATCGCAGGATTTTTTTGACTTTTAATTTTTGACTTTTAATTTTTTATGGAGTACGATTTCAGGAATATAGAAGCAGGATGGAAGAAATACTGGACTGAAAAACAGGTTTATAAAGTCAGCAATGACAGCGAAAAGCCTAAGTGTTACATACTCGATATGTTTCCGTATCCCAGCGGGGCGGGGCTGCATGTGGGGCATCCGCTGGGGTATATAGCGTCTGATATTTACGCCCGCTACAAAAGGCTGAAAGGCTTTAATGTGTTGCACCCTATGGGTTTTGACGCCTTCGGACTGCCGGCAGAGCAGTATGCCATAGAAACAGGCCAGCATCCGGCTGTAACCACCGAAAAGAACATAGCCCGCTACAGGGAGCAATTGGATAACATAGGCTTTTGCTATGACTGGGACCGTGAAGTGCGCACCAGCGACCCTAAGTATTATAAATGGACACAGTGGATATTCCTGCAACTGTTCCATAGCTGGTACGACCATAAAGAAAACAAAGCAAAGGCGATAAAAGAATTGGTTGCGGTTTTTGAAAAAGAAGGCAATATAAATTATCCCTGCCCCGGCGATGAAACGCTGCTTTTTGACAGTGAACAATGGAGCGGTTTTTCGGAAAAAGAACAGCGCGAACACCTGATGCAATACCGCCTTGCCTACCAGGGCTACGCGCAGGTATGGTGGTGCGAGGCATTGGGTACAGTACTGGCAAATGACGAGGTGGTAAACGGCGTATCGGAGCGCGGCGGCCATCCCGTAGAACGCAAGAATATGCGGCAATGGTTTCTGCGCATCACCGAATATGCCGAACGCCTGCTTACCAGCCTCGATACCCTTGACTGGAGCGAGGCCATGAAAGAAATGCAACGCAACTGGATAGGGAAAAGTAATGGGGCGGAGGTGAAGTTTAGCCTCACCCCGACCCTCTGCGGGGGAGAGGGAGATGTTACGCAGAACAACGCGAGAGACCTCTCCCCGGCCCTCTCCAAAGGAGAGGGGGACGTTATGCAACGCGAGAAAGAAGGATGGAATACTGCTGACCCCCCTTATATATATGGTTCGATTAAGGATTTTAGAAAAGGATTGAAAAACAATCTTACAGAAGCAGAAGATATATTGTGGCAAAGATTAAGGCGCAATAATCTCGGAGTTAAATTCAGAAGGCAGCATATAGTTGGCCGCTATATTGCAGATTTCTTATGTCTCCCTTACAATCTCATAGTTGAAGTGGATGGGAAAATTCATGAACAGCAAAAAGAACAAGATGAGGAACGAACAAAGTATTTGAATGAAAGGGGTTTTAGGGTTATACGATTTACCAATGAGGAAGTAATTGCGGATATTGACAATGTAGCTGTAAAAATAAAAAAAGAACTTACGTCACCACGATCAGAGAATGAGGTACGTAACATCTCCCTCTCCCCTGGAGAGGGTCGGGGAGAGGTTTCTCGCGCCGATGTACGTAACATCTCCCTCTCCCCCGGAGAGGGCCGGGGTGAGGCCTTTCTCGCGGTCTTCACCACGCGCCCCGATACCATCTTTGGTGTTGACTTCATGGTGTTGGCTCCTGAACATGAACTGGTAGATGACATTACCACCCCTGAACAAAAACAAGCTATAGCCGACTACAAAACATACGTAAAAAGCCGCTCTGAACGCGAGCGTATGAGCGAGGTGAAGCAGGTGACAGGATGCTTTACGGGAGCCTACGCCATTCACCCGCTTACGGAAAGGGAGATTCCTGTTTGGATATCGGAGTATGTGCTGGCGGGCTATGGCACAGGCGCTATTATGGGCGTACCCAGCGGCGATGAGCGCGACCATGCTTTTGCCAAACATTTCGGCATACCCATTACCAATATTTTTGGCGATAAATACACAGGGGAAAAAGCATACAGCGACAAAACCGGCACAATAGAAAACAGCGATTTCCTCACCGGCCTGAACATACAGGAAGCTACCGAGGCTGCTATTGATGAGCTGGAAGACATAGGCGCGGGCAAAAGAAAAATAAACTACAAGCTGCGCGATGCTGGCTTTAGCCGGCAACGCTATTGGGGCGAGCCTTTCCCGATAATGTACGTGGACGATATACCTTATGGCATTGATGAGCCGATAATACACAACGACTGGCATCTGGGCGGCCTGCCTGTGGAATTGCCGATGGTAGAACACTACAGGCCCGGCCCCGAAGGGCAGGGGCCGCTTGCCAATATAGAAGACTGGGTAGAAACGGAAGCCGGTGAGCGCGAAACCAACACCATGCCCGGCTATGCAGGCAGTAGCTGGTACTTTCTCCGTTACATGGACCCGCACAATGACGCCGAATTTGCCAGCCGCAAAGCCATAGACTACTGGAACCAGGTGGACCTGTACATTGGCGGCGCCGAACATGCCGTAGGCCACCTGCTCTACTCCCGCATGTGGACAAAAGCGCTCTGCGACCTGGGCTACATAGGCTTTGATGAGCCGTTTAAAAAATTATTGAGCCAGGGGATGATACAGGGACAGTCTTATAAAGCTGGAGTTTTTTTTGCGGAAGAAAAGGATGTTAAAGGAAGCTCTGAAAAGTTTTTGACTTCTTTAAAAAATGAAGAAAAAAATGAAGAATTTGTGGCTAATATTCCATTTGAATACAATGGCAAAAAACTGTACAGAACATCGACTCATACAATAAGACTAAAATACGGACATCTATTTATTGATTCAAAAAACAGACTTACCAAATCAGCATACAAAAAACTTTTGGCTTTCAATAATGATTATTTACCTGAACTGCAAGAAATAGTCAATAATCGTGTATTATGGGACGGATTTACAGAAGAAGGTGAAGAATACATCCAGTGCAAGATGGAAGTGGAAAAAATGTCCAAGTCCAAATACAATGTTGTAAACCCTGATGACATTGTAGCGCAATATGGCGCGGATACTTTCCGTATGTACGAGATGTTCCTGGGGCCGATAGACGTAAGCAAACCCTGGGATACAAAGGGTATAGAGGGGGTACACCGCTTCCTGAAAAAAATGTGGCGTTTGTACTTCTCTGATAATGGATGGATAGTAACCGATGATGCGCCAACCGATGAAGAATTGCGCATACTGCACAAAACCATAAAGAAGATAAGCGAAGATATAGAACGGTTCTCCTTCAATACGTCCGTAAGCCAGTTTATGATCTGCGTCAATGACCTAACCGCGCTGGGCTGCCATAAAAGAGCAATACTGGAGCCGCTGGCGGTGGCTATATGCCCGTTTGCGCCGCATATTGCAGAGGAGTTGTGGCAAAAAATCGGCAATACAGGCAGTGTGGTTCATGCTTCTTTCCCGCTGCACGAGGAACGCTACACAACAGACAATACCAAGAAATACCCCGTAGCCATAAATGGCCGTACAAGGATAGAAATGGAGTTTCCGCTCGACGCCGAACAAAGCGACATAGAGCGGGCTGTGCTTGCAGATGAAACCATCCAGAAATGGCTGGAAGGGAAGACCCCGAAAAAGTTTATTTATGTGAAGGGGAAGATGATAAATGTGGTGGTATAATGCCCGCCCTAAAACCCCAAACCTCTAAAGGGGCTTCCCCTCATTTTCTAATTATTATTCATGCAAATAATACCCGAATTTGCTCCAATAATATAAAGTTATGGCTTCGGTTTTTCATCCAGCCGTTGCAGTATTTTGAGTATCAGATCATTCTGGTTTTCAAGGTGCGCAAGTATTGTCTCCACTTCCAATTCTGCTTTTACATTTACTTCAAAGTCGCTCTCTGCGCGTATTTCAGCGTGCCTGCCCTGTAGGTTCTGGCCTATCATTATCAGGGGCATCAGGAATATCTGGATCATGTTTGAAATAAACAACCAAAGGACAAAAGCAGGGTATGGGTCAAACCGGAGCGCTTTGGGTGCAAGCACGTTCCAGCCAAACCATAAAATGGTCCAGATAAGAATGATAAAGAAAAAGCCCATAGTGCCTACCTTATCTGTTATCCACATTGCCAACCGTTCTGTTTTAGTGAAGGTTTGTTTATGTGCAATATTAGGATTCACTAAAGGCTTCCTTAGCTTCCTTAATTCTTCGAGTGATCTTGCCGCTTCGGGTGTCATGGCTTATAATTTATTAGGGAAACAAATGAGGTGAAATGAAACAATCACTTCCGCCAATACCATTCTTCTACCTTCGGTACATCTTCCAGTTGTTTCCAGTAAGCAGAGGTAACTACTGCCCCTTCAAAGGTTTTCAGTTCGCGGTTAAAAACCGCATTTATCGGGCTGAAGGTGAGGTCGGTAACGCCTACTGTAAAGGTATCAGGCGGGGGTGGCGGAGCAGGTTCTTCAACAACAGGTGGTGGCGCAGCAGCAGCCAGGGGTACGCCATCGGCTGGAGGAGGCGCAGGAGTAGGAGGTTTTGGCGGCGCAGGTTTTGCAGCCTTTGGCGGCGGGCTTTTCACCACTACTACCGTAAAGGCATTATGCTCCAATAATCTTTTCAGGAAGTCAACACGCTCCGGCGCACAGTTTTTTTCTACTATAGCGCATTTTACTTCTCCCAGGTCTTCAAAGGCATGATTAGGATTAAGAGCCATATTATTTTCCGGTTATCGTGTTTATGTATTCAAACAATCCGCTCGCAAAACCCATAGTTACCGCGCCGATAATACAAATTACTAAGGCCAGTCGCAAAGATATACTGCCGGTGAGCTTTGGAAGCGGGGTTTCGTTTTCGTCAATGAAAATAGCTTTTACGATCTTTAAATAGTAGAACAGGGATATGACCATGTTCATCACAGCAATGGTTATCAGCAGATAATTACCCTTTGCCGCGCCTGCCATGACGAGGAACATCTTACCAAAGAAGCCCGCTGTTGGCGGTATGCCCCCAAGTGAAAAAAGGCAGATAGCCATTACCCACGAAGCAAATTTATTGTGGGTATAAAATCCCTTGAAATCGCTGATGTTTTCTTTCCCGGTTTTTGCAGAAACTAAGGATATAACTCCGAATGCGCCGAGGTTGGAAAATGTATAAACGATAAGAAAGAATATTGCCGCAGACGCTCCCATAGCCGTGCCGGATGATATGCCCAGCAATATATACCCCACCTGCGAAATAGAAGAAAAAGCAAGGAAGCGTTTTATATTGTCCTGCCGTATTGCAAAGAGGTTACCAACGGTAATTGTAAGCAGTATGGTAAGGTAAAGCACATTGTACCACAAGCCGGCATAGTTATGAAAAAGCTGGAACATAGCCGTTATGAAAATGAATACAATAGAGCCTTTTGAGATAACAGATAAATATGCTGTAACCGGCACGGGCGCGCCTTCATACACATCGGCTGTCCACAGGTGAAAGGGAACGGCAGACAGCTTGAATGCAAAACCAGTGAATGCAAATATGAAAGCCAGTACCTGCAATTTGCTGGTACCAAGTAGCGGAGCCATCTCTGCAAAATTAAGCGTACCCGTAGTGCCGTAAAGCATGGAAATACCAAACAGCAATATACACGATGCAAATGCTGATGAAAGTATCATTTTCACCGCCGACTCTGACGATTTTATTTTATGCAGGTCGTAATTGCAAAGAGCGGCAAGGGGTATGGTAGAAAGCTCCAGCCCAAGATAGAACATAAGGAAGTTGCCGCTGGAGATCATAAAGTCCATACCCAGCAATGTGCAGAGCAGCAGTATGTAAAACTCCAGCAGATGCTCATGATTTTTCAGCCAGTCGAAAGCCAGCAGGGAAATAATAAACGTGCCGAAATTAAGTATGCTTTTTTCAAGGAATAATGTGCTGTTGGAATGGAACATACCATTGAACAGGCTACCATCTATATTGCCAAAGAAACCCGCAACAAGGTTTGCGAACAATAGAAAATTGATAAGATGTAACAATGTTACATTCGCTTTAATACCGTCCCATATTTTCAGGAACAATAAAAGAAAGATAATGAGCGTAAGGCCCATCTCCGATTTCATCACTATTAAAAAGTCTGTACCCATGTTTTGTTTTACTTAAAAAATTCTATTTGTTTCATTTCCCGCAGTTGTCCTGAAATATGGGACAACTGATAATTGCAAACCATTTTCAAACCGTGACAATTAGTCACACTTTGGGTTACTTCAAAGCCATACTTCTTGCAATATTATCCATGATTATTTGCGTATCCGGGGACACTAAATTAAATAACCAGAATGGAGCTATACCAATTGCCAATATACAGCATACAAGGGTAACTGATGCTAACCTTTCGTACCAGGCTGCATCTTTAAATGACCTGAAGTTATCGTTGGTTATAGGCCCCATTACCGATGAACCTACAGCCCGCAATATATACACCGCTGTAACCACAATAGACGCACATGCAAGAACAGTGCAGATACGGAAGTAGGCGCCGGGGTTTTGCCACGCTCCCATAAATACGGTCATTTCTGCCACAAATCCGCTAAGGCCGGGTAAGCCAAGTGAGCAAAGCCCGGCTATAACAAATATGGTGATGATAAACGGAATAGTTTTGAGCAACCCGCCCAATTGCGCCACCATACGGGTATGTGTGCGCTCATAGATCATGCCGATAGCGCCGAAGAAAAGTGCTGTCATAAGTCCGTGCGATACCATTTGCATAACAGCGCCGGTAATGGCGGTTTTAGTAAGCATACCTATACCAAACAATACAAAACCGCAATGGCTTACGGAAGAATAAGCGTTGATATACTTCAGGTCTTTCTGCATCAGTGTTGCGAAAGCGCCATAGATAATAGCAATGGTAGAAACAAGGATGATGATCCACGAGTATTCGTGCGCTGCTTCGGGCATCAGGTAGGTAGCCACGCGCAGGCAGCCGTACCCGCCAAGTTTCATAGATATACCCGCCAGGAACATAGAGGCAGCCGTAGGCGCGGAAGAGTGTCCATCGGGCGCCCAGGTATGGAATGGGAATATGGCAGTGAACACCCCAAACCCCACAAACATTAGCGGAAAAATAAACCGTTGTGCCGCAATAGGGATGTGCATGTGCGCAATCTGCAGCAGGTCGAACGTATGGGAGCCATTGCCGGTATTGGTATTGAAATAAAGGCATAGCAGCCCGATAAGCACCAACGCAGAGCCGCCCATAAGCATCAATGCCAGCTTCATAGCGCTGTATTCTTTCTTCCCGCTGCCCCAGATACCTATAAGCAGGAACTTAGGAATAACGGCCACTTCCAGGAAGAAGAACATGGTAAACAGGTCCAGTGAAATAAAGAAACCATACGCGCCAAAGCTCAATAAAAGTATAAGAAAGAAAAATTCTTTGGTGAGCTTACTGATATTCCACGAGATAAGGATACCCGTAAAAACCACAACAGCCGTAAGCATGATCATGGCCACAGATATACCATCCACACCCACATAATATTCAATGTTCAGCGCGCTGAACCAGCTATGCCTGCTTTCATAAAGCATTTGCGCCGTATTGCCTGCCGCCCGCTGCGAAATATAATTACACATCATTTCGCTTGCATAGCCAAGCTGCACCAGCGACCCCAGCAGCGCCGCCCACCGCACCTGCGGTGTAGTACGGCACAGCATTACCACCAATGCGGTGATGGCGGGGATAATTAAGAGTATGGATAAGTTTATCATTATTAATTCAAAAGTTAGAAAGTAAAGCTAAATTCAGGTAGTACGACTATAACTAAAAATGAGTACAGATCATCCTCTTATCAGATGCATTTATTATTTGGAAGTAGCAACAGGTTTATAATCAGCGGGTTTACCACCAAATGCGCCTGCAAGTCTGCGGCGGCCTTGTGGAGTTTGTTTTTCTTCCAAAATTGCCTTTTTAAATTTTTTCAGAAAACGATTCAACCTTTTTTCGGGCATTAAATCTATTATACCTTCATTCCAATCAATTTCCATTTTTTTTGCTGCCATAAAATTAAAATAGGAATAACAAGTTACTTAAAATCAGATGGTTTCCGTTCAAATGCTTTTGCAAGCCTGCGCCGACCAGCCGGAGTCTTTTTTTCTTCTATTATCAACTTCTCCAGCTTTTTAAATATGCGTATTTGATCTTTTTCGGGCATTAAATCTATTATGCCTTCATTCCAATCAATTTCCATTTTTTTTGCTGCCATAATTTTAGATATTTAACGATTTACAAAGTTCCAATAAATTTCCTGTATTAACAATATGGCACGTCTTTATTATACATCTTTTTGGCTTTTCAATAAAATATGTTATTGCCTGGTAATACTTACCATTATGCCTGAAAAAACCAAGCCATTGCCTCCCATATTCAACAAACGCGGCACGTTGCGCGCCAGCCTCTACTTCCATCAAATCAATCTTGTGGGAGTGATGGTCTTTGCGGTTCATTATGTGCTGCGCAAAGTCTGTAACCCAGAAGATTTCATAGCTCTTGCCATCATAGATCGCTTTCTTATTCTGGTATTTATACATCGCAAAAACTAAGTCCACCAATAAATAAAGATCAGCACAAAGCCTATCACCCCAACAAAAAAGTAAGCCGCATAAGACTGCAATTTACCCGATTGCACTCTTCTTATTAAGAACGAAGTTTTTCCGGTTGTGGTTGCCAGCAGATTCATGGTGCCGTCAACAATATTGCGGTCGAACCATGCAGATGGGCGGCCTACCAGGTTGAAGATGACCTTTTTGGTAATGAACAGGTATATCTCATCAATATAAAACTTGTGGTAGGCGCTTCTGTAAAGCCCTTTGAAGCTATCGGCCATCCGTTGCGGAGCAAGGCTTTCTTTGCTGTAAAAAGACCGTGCAAGCAATATACCGCCAGTGGCCAGCAATACAGGTACTATGGAGAAGCCGATATGAAATGGAGTGAGCAATTGCGCACCATCAGAAGAAACAAATTTCCCAAAGGGTATAAAGCCTACACAAACGGATAACAGCGCAAGAATGATAAGTGGAATCTTCATGGTAAGAGGCGCCTCGCCATGATGAGTTTCATGCGTATCATGGGAAAGCTCCCCTTTAGGGGTTGGGGGTATCCAGAAAATACTGAAATACAGCCGGAACATATAGAAAGCAGTGATAGCCGCAGTTATTACGGCAATAACAAAGATCACTTTGTTTGACTGGAAGGCTGCCTGCAATATTTCTTCCTTACTGAAAAAACCTGCGAATGGCGGGATACCCGCTATAGCAAGACAGGCTATTAAGAAAGTAAGATGCGTGACCGGCATTAGTTTCCGCAGGCCGCCCATGTCTTTCATTTCATTGCTATGCACATAGTGTATCACAGCGCCTGCCCCCAGGAACAATAATGCCTTGAACATAGCATGTGTAAACAGGTGGAACATGGACGCCATATAACCCAACCCGTTTTCTCCGCCATAGCCCGAAACACCGAGTGCAAACATCATGTACCCTATCTGCGACATGGTAGAAAAGGCAAGTACGCGCTTAATATCGGTTTGGGTACAGGCTATTATTGCTGCTAAGAAGGAAGATGTAATACCCACCCACTTCACCACTTCGAGGGCGGGCGGGCAGGAGATAGCATAAACAGGAAATAGCCGCGCTACAAGAAACACACCTGCCACCACCATTGTAGCCGCGTGGATAAGTGCAGATACCGGCGTTGGCCCCTCCATAGCGTCAGGCAGCCATATATGCAACGGGAACATGGCCGATTTACCCGCCCCGCCAATGAATATCAAAACCAGACCCCACGTAAGCGCGGAGCAACCTAAGAAAGAAGCTGCAACAATGGTATGCAACTGGTCGGTAGGTGTGGTGAGTCTCATAATCAGCGTCTGGAAATCAAGCGTACCTGCATAGTAAGACAACACTAAAATACCTATCAGGAAACCGAGGTCGGCAAAGCGTGTTACTATAAAAGCCTTCTTAGAGGCAGCCACAGCCGATGGTTTATCGAAGTAGAAACCTATGAGCAGGTAAGAGGATACCCCCACCAGTTCCCAGAAAATGTAGATCTGGAAGATATTGGAAGACAGTACCAGTCCAAGCATAGAAAACGTGAACAGAGCAAGAAAGGAGTAGTAAGTAGCATACCGTTCTTCGCCCTTCATATAACCGAGGCTATAAAAATGCACCATTAAAGAAACAAGCGTAACCACCAGTATCATCATCACGGAAATTGGGTCGAGCAATATGCCCATGTCTATAGCCATATTTGGGCTGAATTGCAGCCAGGTATATTTTAATGGAATGATCTGCTGATATACATTCGCCACCTTACCCACTACAAAAAAATAATCATAAGCAACAGTTGCAGCCAGGATAAAAGATGTTAATAAAGAAAGCGTTCCCAGTATGCCGCAAAAGGATGGGAAATACCTTCTGCCCACTAAGGCTATCAGCGCAAAAGTGAAAAGCGGCAGTAGCGGAATTAACGCTATTAATGGTGTATTCAGCATAGTTTAAAATTTCATGGTGTTCACTTCTTCCACATCTATGGTATGGTAGTTGCGGTACAGGTTAATGATTATTGCTATAGCCACAGCAGCCTCTGCCGCAGCTATGGTAATTATGAAAATGGTGAAAAACAAGCCATCAAGCCTGTCGGCAAAAAGGAATTTATTGAAAGCGATAAAATTGATGTTCACGCTGTTCAATATCAGTTCTATGGACATGAGCATAGTGATCATGTTCCGCCGGGTAAGAAAACCATATACGCCTATAAAAAACAAGGCGCAGCTAACAAATAAATAGTGTGTGAGGCCGATCATTTTTAATGGTTAATGATTAATGGTTAATGGGCATTGCAAATTCATGGAATTATTCAATCCACTCAAATAAATATTTTTCATCGAAAGCGATATTGAATTTTTGAAGAAACCCAATATATTCTTCTTTAAAAGTTTTCTTTTTATGATGCTCTTTTTGGTTCATAATATAGGCAATTACATTGTCTAATTGTGAATGGCTGTAGGAAAAAGCACCATACCCTTCCTGCCAATTGAACATGAACTTAGTGAATTTATTTTCTTTAATGTAATCATTAGATGATTTTTTTACTTCTCTTATCAGGTCAGAAAGCGAACAGGTAGGTCTCATTCCAATAAAGAAATGTATATGGTCGGGCATACCGTTTATAGCAAGCATCTTTTGTTCTTTATTTTGAACAATGCCCGTTATATATCTATATAAATTTTCTTCCCATTCCGATAAAATTAAGCTATCTCTGCCTTTAACGGCAAAAACAATTTGAATATAGATTTGAGAATAAGTGCCTGGCATTTTTTGTTTTTTTACTTCTTTAATTTAATAGTCATAATCCCGAAGGGATTAAACGTTTATAGAAAAATCAAATTTCGTAACACCGATGCCGAAGGTATCGTACTACTCAATCTGAAAGTTACTCATTATGTAGTGTGCGATACCTTCGGCATCGGGCACTTGTTTACTATATTGCTATAAACGTTTGATGCCTTTAGCATCATAACTTTTTTATCAACTCTTCACTAATCCCGAAGGGATTAAACGTTTATAGAAAAATCAAACTTCGTAACACCGATGCCGAAGGTATCGTACTACTCAATCTGAAAGTTACTCATTATGTAGTGTGCGATACCTTCGGCATCGGACACTTGTTTTCTATGTTGCTATAAACGTTTGATGCCTTCGGCATCATAACATGTTTAAACTGCTTCAATAGGTTCTGTTTCAATAATTTTTTCTTCCTTTACTATGGATATAACCAATTCTTCCGGTTCAATCTTCACTGGTGGCAATTTTACTTTTATAGCTATTACAATACAACCTATCATAGCCGCTAACAGCAACATGCTCACCACCTCGAAAGGCAGTATATAACCATAGTCTGTGGTACTTAGCATTTGTGCGCCTATATTGCCCGCGCTGGGTTCTATGGCGGGTTTCCCATTACTAACAAATTGTTGCTGATTGATCAGCAGCATGGTAAGGCCGCAACCAAAAGCCGCCGCCAGCCCTGAAAATACAGCCCTGCCAAATACCGGCTTCTTCATATCTTCCCCGGAGCCATGAGTAAGGAAAATGGAAAAAATAATGAGTACCACTATACCACCCACATATACTATGATCTGCACGGCGGCAATAAATTCGTAGTCCAATAGGAAATACATCCCTGCAATCCCAATAAGTGAAAACAGCAGGAATACCGCCGACCGGAATATCTTTCGCGATGTTACCGCCATCAGCCCGCCACCAATTATGGTAGCCGCTAAAATATAAAATATGATTGTTGATGCGTCCATTATTTATGCTTATACAAAATGCCTTTTTATTTTTTTACTTTTTATTTTTACTTTATTCCACCCCCTCCATTATTTTAGACCCCGGATTATTCAGCACTTTTTTCAGTTGTTTTTTATCATACACACTATGCTCAAAAGTTTGAGCCATCACTATTGCATCGCTGGGGCAGGCGATCACGCACAGGTTGCACATGGTGCATAGCTCCAGGTGATATACAAAAGTATCAATGGCTTTTTTCTTCTTGCCATCGGGTTGCAACTCCTGCTTGGTTATTATCTTTATGGTTCCATTCGGACAGGCTATTTCACACGCCTGGCAACCGGTGCATCTATGCTCATTATTGGCGTCATGCGGCATCACCACCTCACCCTTAAACCTGTCGAACATTTGCAGCGTAGCCCGGTTATCAGGATATTCCTCTGTCTGAATCTCTTTAGGATGCGTAAAGTAATACCCCGTCTTCCTCATCCCGATGAGCAACGAGCGAACCGACTTGTATATGGTACCGAAATACTCTTTTAAAAACATTGGTTTATCTTCTAAAATTAATTTATGGTTTCAATAATCTTACAATCCCAATACCTAATTACCAATTCCCAATTCCACCTCTCAAAAATGCCATCCCTTAATCGCCATTATAGTTACCACAATTGTATTCACCATGCTTATTGGCAGCAAATATTTCCATTCCAGATTTAGTAACTGGTCCACACGCAGGCGGGGAAATGTCCAGCGAAACTGCATGATGATGAAGATGATGGCAAATGTTTTTCCCATAAACCATAATGAAGAAGGTATGTAGTCCATTACCACATTGAAGGTTTGCCAGTTGCCAATATGAAAGGGCATCCAGCCGCCGAGAAACAGGGTAGCTGCTATTGCAGATACTATAAACAGGTTGATATACTCTGCCAAAAGGAACATGGCGAACTTCATTCCCGAATATTCGGTATGGAAACCGGCGGTAAGCTCTTGTTCTGCTTCTGCAAGGTCGAATGGCGCGCGGTTTATCTCGGCGGTAGAGGCAATAATGAAGATAACAAATGAAATGATAATTGGGATATGCCCTTTAAATATCCACCAGCCATCCTGCTGGCTCATTACAATATCGCTCATGCGCAGGCTGCCGGTAAGGATAACTATGGATATAAGCGATAGCCCCACAGATAGTTCGTAGCTTACTATCTGCGCGCCGCTGCGCATAGCGCCAAGCAGCGAATATTTATTATAGCTGCTCCAGCCCGCCATCAGTATGCCTATTACGGCAATGGACGATACCGCAGAAACATAGAGTACGCCAATATTTATATCCCATATCTGGAAGTCTTTGGCAAATGCTATAGGCGCCATTGCCAGCATAGAAGTAACCACTACTATAACGGGTGCAAGGTTGAACAGGAACCTGTCGGAAGCAGTTGGGGTAAGCCCTTCTTTGAATAACAGTTTTACCGTATCTGCCACTATCTGTAAAGAACCTTTTGGCCCTACGCGGTTCGGCCCCAGGCGCACCTGCATAAAAGCCGCCACCTTCCGCTCCATATAACCCAGGAAGAAACACAAAGGCACCAGGAACAGCAATAACGACAGCCCGGCAATGGCCATTTCGGTAACCTTCACCAATGCCATACTCTTGATAGCGCCAGCCAACCAATTGTGTATGCCTGTGGCGAATGAGGAGAAACTTATTTCAAGTAGTAAACTCAATGTTTTAGTTTTTAGCTATATAATCAATTAGCGTTAATTGTATCAAACAACCTATCTACAATTTTAAAAGTGGTTTGTACCGTATATTGCTGTCCAAATTTAGGAGTCCAGTATCTGCCGTGTGCTAACCAATGTCGATAATGTAATAAGCCAATAAAATCGCTAAAGGCTTTCTTTTTAGCAGGTATTACATTTTTCCAGTTTTCAAGAATATGCTCATCTAATTTTATCCTATCTTCATTTTTGTTTATTTCGCGAAATATTTTCACCAGTTGTCTATTCTTCAAATTTTTTCTATTTGCTCTTTCCTCAAAATCTATTCTTAATGCGGCTTCGGTAGCAGATATTAAACTAAAACAGGCGAGATGTTCAAGTTCATCAGTGCTTTTTGAAAAGTATTCATTAATCTCATCAGGGGAGTAATTTAAAAATTTTGATCTTGAAACTTGAATAGTCATTTCAGTCTGAACCTTCAATTTAAAATCCAATAAAGCTTCTATTTGATCTTCATACCAACCCCAAATAGTATCCAATTGTTTTTCCATGTTTTGAACGCTGTACCAAGCAAATTATTAATCTGCTATTTCCTTAATAATATGTTTAAACGATTCTTTTGTAAAATCCCAAGGTTCCGATCTGGAAGTTCTACCTGTTATTTTCCATTTCCCCCATTTAGGCTCTAATATCATATATTCCCCCTTTGGCCCACTCATATCAATTCTGCCACAATAACCATAAATACGTGTTCCTTTAGGAATTAATGAAATAATATCATTTCCCAGATACAGGTCTAATCTTTTTGCTTGGTAACGTCCAATGTGTTCTTCTATAATATTTATTTCTCGTTCATCACTAATTTTCAGTAAACCCTCTTTTTGAAAAGGTGCCATCCACACTTTAATTTCAGTATATAAATTGTCAATTGAGTGCAGCCACTTCTCTCTTCTTTTATCCCAATCAATTTTTACATCTTCCTTATTCTTTTTTATAAGAAATTCCTCAAAAGAATCAATATTGGCAGTTGGCTCATTCCTTTTAGAATCCTTTCTGAATTTACAATAGTTTTCAAACGCTGTTTTTAGCGCATCCATTGCTCTTTTCTTATCTCCTCTGTTTTTAAAATAATTTTCTGTATCCGGTTCAGAAAGCTTCTTCAACAATTTCCTGCCGCCATCATTTTCAAAATGCCTGTCTAAATCACCTTCCAGTTTTTCTATCCTTTCTAACCTGGATATAGCATCTTTAATAATTTTTTCTTCCTCAGGCTTTAGCCATTTTTCAAATGCTTCATTCTGCATAAAATATTTTTTTTAAAACGTAACCAATTACCATATTAACTTTTTGACTTAAAAACCTACCTATCCACATCCGGTATCACCAGATCAATCGTTGCCATTATAGCTACCAAATCTCCTATTTTCGCTCCCTTTGCCATATGCTCTAAAGCCGATAGGTTTGAAAAGTTTGGCGACCTGTATTTTATTCTATACGGAGAGGCGGCTCCATCACTCACAATATACACCCCAAGCTCGCCACGGGCTGTCTCCACGCGCTGGTAAAATTCTCCTTTGGGTAGCTTCAACACCATTTTTGTTTTTGCCTGGAAATCGCCCTCCGGTATATTATCTATCAATTGCTCTATGATATAAGCCGACTGTTTCATTTCGGCCATGCGCACCATGTAGCGGGCGTAGCAGTCGCCGCCATGTTCTAATATTTCCTTGAACTGCACTTTCTCATAGCCGTCATACGGGAACCACTTGCGCACATCGCAGCTAACCCCGGAGCCTCTTGCAGTAGGCCCGGTGCATCCGTAAGACACTGCATCTGCCGCCGATATATAACCTACGCCCTTTGTGCGCTGTTCAAAAATAACATTGCCCGAAAGTATTTCCTCATATTCCTTGAACTTCGATTTTATTTGCTTGATAACATCCTTTACCCTGTTCTGGAAATTAGGATGAACATCGTACATCACCCCTCCCGGCACACAGTAATTCTGTGTAAGCCTTGCGCCGCAGCTTTCTTCCATTATTTCCATTATGGCTTCGCGTTCGCGGAAGGCGTAAAAGAACGGGGTTACCGCGCCGAGGTCAAGCCCGGTGCAGCCCCACCACAACTGGTGCGACGACAACCTGGTAAGCTCTGCCATCAATATACGTATCATCTGCGCGCGGGGCGGGGCTTCTATCTGCAATCCCTTCTCCACTGCCAATGCGCAAGCCTGGTTGTTAATGTGCGCACTCAGGTAATCCATGCGGCTGGTAACATAGATGAAGTTGCGGTAAGAAAGGCTTTCAGACATCTTCTCAATAGAGCGGTGTATATAACCAAGATGCGGCTGCACTTTCTTTATAGTTTCCCCGTCCAGCCATACTTTCAGGTGAAGCACACCATGGGTGGAAGGGTGTTGCGGCCCTATATTAATAACAAATTCTCCTTCTTCGGTCAATTCCGGCGCTCCTAACAGGCTCATATTGTGATCATATTTTCATCAACATAATTTTTTCTCAGCGGGTATCCTTCCCAGCTTTCATCCAGCAGCAATCTACGCAAATCGGGGTGATTTAAAAACTTTACTCCAAAAAGATCATACACTTCCCGCTCATGGAAAATAGCAGTTTTCCACAGGTCGCTAACCGTTTCTATCTCCGGGTTAATGGTATCGGCGATCTTCGCCTTTATCACTATTGCGTGCTTGTGCTTTTTCGACAGCAGGTGATATACCATCGTCAGGTGCGTTTTCCAGTCTATGCAGGTAAGGCAAAACAGGAAATCAAAATCGTATTCCGCATTTTTCCGCAAGGCTTCTATCAATGGTCGTAGGTCGCCGGATGAAATAAGCAGGTTCAGAAATTCGCCTGTTTCATCATAAGTAACTGCCGGAAAAAGCGCGCTCACCGATTGTTTTATTTCTTCGTTGGTCATTTGCCTTCTTCTTTTTTACTTTTCCCGAAATAAGTTTCATGTTTTATCTTTTCCTGCAAGGTTATCATGGCATGTAGCAGCGCCTCTGGCCGTGGCGGGCAGCCCGGTATATATACATCAACGGGTATCACATGGTCCACACCTTTTACCACAGAGTAAGTATTGTAAAAGAAAGGCCCTCCCGAAATAGTACAGGCGCCCATAGCTATCACATACTTGGGGTCGGGCATCTGGTCGTATAGCCTTTTCAGTACCGGGGCCATTTTCATTACTATAGTGCCAGCCACAATAATCAAGTCGGCCTGGCGTGGTGTAGCCCTTGCCACTTCAAAACCAAAGCGCGACCAGTCGTACTTTGCATCTGCCGCCGACATCATTTCTATGGCGCAGCAACTGGTGCCAAAAACCAATGGCCACAGCGAATTGGAACGTGCCCAGTTGATCATTTCATCCAGCTTCGAGACCACTATCCCACCATCAGCGGTCTGGTGCAGTTGCGCCGGGAATATCATTTTTTCTGTTTCTGCCATTATTATTTATATAAAACCTGTTCAATTGCATTAATAAAATCCTTAGCAGGGGCAAATAGCGGTGTTACATCTTCTTCTTCATAGTCGCAATAATCTTCGTAATCGCCACTTTGCCTCATGCTGAAAATCTCTGTATAAAATTTATTAAACTGTTCATTAATAATACCGGATTTTACAAAATGCAGGCTAAACATTTGCCTGGTTTCGGAATGCGTTTTAGTGTAAATTTCTTTACTCGCAAGCAAGGTTCTGGTAGCATAAAAACAAGCGTAATAAAGACGGTTTACAGTGAAATTCCACAATCCATTTTTTAATTGCACCTCTGCTTCGGCAAAAGTTTCTTTTGCTTTCTCAAACCTGTATTTTACTAATTCCTCATTTTCTTTTGTGCTCATAATACAATACCTTCTTTGTTTACATTCTCATAAAAAGGTGTTATTCTATGATTAGTTTGCCATTAATTAAATCATACCTGCCAATATTTCTATTACTACCATTAATTTCTTCTACCTCAACAAGCATTTTACCATTTTCATCAACAGAAAAATAAACATCTGCTTTGGGGACATTTTTATCTTCATGTTTTGAGAAAGACAAGTGAATGTCCATTAATTTACTTGGCGGTCCAATCAAATCTCTTTTTCTTACTTCAATATTGAATCCGGATTGTGGAGCAATAGTCCTTAACCCTTCCAATAAATGCTTCGTTATCGGTAATTTTTCACCTACGTCAATTGCGGGGTAAAAATCACAGTTTTGTGTTTTAATACCTATTTCAAAGGGTATCCGTTTATATTCAAATATTTCATCAGCAGGAATTTCAGCTATAAAATCACCTTTTGTTGTATCGTGATCAATAATTTTGTTAGATTTATAATCAGTTATTTTTGGTTCACTTATTGCTTTAATTCGATTAAATTCATTTGTGTATTTTTTTATACTTACAGTGTCGTCAAAAATGATAATATTTTCATCATTGTTTCTTGCGCCTCTTGTCCAATTATAAGAACCCGTTATTACCTTCTTATTATCAATAATCGCAAATTTATGATGCATAAGTTTATTTGGTGAAACCAAATATAATGCACTGCAACTTTTATCAATGAAGTCTTGAAATTTAGTACCACTACAATTGTTTAACTTATCATTCATTGTTATTAGTTCAATGCTAATACCTTCATCTGATTTACGGCATATAATTTCAAATAATGCCGGATCATTTAGCCAGGCAATAGCAATTTTTATATCTGAAGTAGCATTATCAATCTCTTTTAAGATTATGTCCTTAATTTTGTCAAAATAGACATCCATTTTTGCAAATATTTCTTTGATTATTTTTTAAATGAAGTTTTTGATATTGTCACAGCATTTTATTTTAGCACTTACAAAGCTAATTAACTATTTATGATTTAACAAGCCCGTAGAAAGTGCGGAAAATCTATACTCAATGGTTTTTCCTTTTTACATTTTTATCCTAATTTTACAACATGCAACTAAGCGACCTTGATTTGAACAGTGTTTATACCTACGCTGATTACTTTAAATGGAAATTTGAAGAACGTGTAGAGCTGATAAAGGGGAAAATTTTTAAAATGAGCGCCCCCAATCGGTTTCACCAGAAATTAGTTTTTGCTATACACCGTCGGCTTGATGATTTTCTTATTGGCAAATCATGCGAGGTATATGAATCTCCATTTGATGTGCGCCTACCAAGTAAAACCAAAAAAGATAAAAATGATAACCAGGTCATAAATGTGTTCCAGCCTGATGTATGTGTGATATGCGATCTTTCCAAACTCGACTTCAGAGGCTGCATTGGAGCGCCGGATATTGTAGTGGAAGTATTAAGCCCCGGTAATGCCGCAAAAGAGCTAAAGAGGAAGTATGAAGTTTATGAAGAATCGGGGGTAAAAGAATATTGGATAGTAAGCCCGGCCTACCAATGGGTGCGTGTTTATAGTTTAGTAAATGAGAAATTCCAGGAGTCTCCATACTTTGTTCCCGGGGATACTCTGACCTCGTCAGTTTTACCCGGCTTTTCGTTAAGCATTGAGGAATTATTTAAAGATATTACTCCGGAAGCATGGGGTTATTAACGGTCAATTGCTCTTGTACCAGATTCTGGTTTTACATTATCGGCAATAATTGGCTCAATTATTTTCTGAACCAGAAAGTTTATACCAAAAGCTAAATTCATTGTTCCCTTTAGGGTTCAGGGTTTTCAGGGTTTTACATCCACTTCAACGCCCCCTTCTTCCACGCATACAACAACCCCATAAAAAGAATGAACATGAAAATAATGATCTCTACCAACCCAGGCATACCTATGTTTTTCACAGCAACTGCCCAGGGATACATAAATACCAACTCCACATCGAATATCAGAAATATCAGGGCAAATAAATAGTACCCTACATTGAATTGTATCCACGATGTACCGGTAGTAGGGATACCACACTCGTATGGTTCTCCTTTTACAATATTTTTAGACGATTTGGCAATGGCCTTCGATACTAAAATACCCCCGCCGGCAAATGCAATACCAACTATTATTAACAGTATTAATGCTCCTGATCCCATAAATGTAAAGTTACAAGTTTACATAAAAATAAATTCTTTCCAATTAATATTGAAGCGGTTCTTGCTTTTCGCTTCTTACTCTTAAAATAACGATTGCATTCTGGTCTTGTAAAATTGTATAGGCTACCCTATATTTATATTTGGTAAACACGCGAAAGGTTCCATCATTATCATCCTTATTTTTATCCAAAGGAAAACGTTCGGGGTTTTCGCTAAGAGAATTGGCAATCTTTATTATTTCTGATTTTACCTTTTGTGCATTTTGTAATGAATCCTTTCTTATGTATTCATAAATTCTTTTGAGTTGAATACGGGCCGGTTCATCCCAGGTCACTTTATATTTTTTGTTTACCATGTAGCAGCATCTTTTTCTACTTCTTCCTGGGTAAGATAATGTCCTGATTTTACCCTTTCCAGGGCTTCGTTTATCTCAATATTATACTGTTCCCTGCTGATCCGTACTTCTTTTTCAGCCGGTTGCAGAAAAGTCTTGATTACCGCCAAAATAGATTTCTTCTGGTTTGCATTCAGCATCATTATGTATTGGTTGAGTTCCCTGTCAATTGCCTGTGCCATATTAATTCTTTTGAACAAAATTAATCAATTTCCCGCTATATCATTTTCATGCGGCCATGTATAATCAGCCATTAATGAAATTCACACTTAAATGTATAAAATAAATTTTCTTTTACGGCCTATTTTGCTACTTTTAAAAAAAAATAAAAAACTATGGCAATTAAAATCACCGAAGATTGTATCAATTGTGGCGCCTGCGAACCCGAATGTCCTAACGGGGCAATATACGTAGGGGGAGATGAATGGAGGTTCTCCTATAAAACATCTTTATCAGGGTCTTTTACTTCAAAAAGCGGTATCACCAGTGATGCGGAAGACGCTCACGAAGCCGTTTCAAATGATGTGTATTATATTGTAACGGACAAATGCACGGAGTGTGTTGGTTTTCACGAAGAGCCGCAGTGCGCTTCGGTTTGCCCGGTTGACTGTTGCCTGCCCAACGAAGACTGGGTGGAATCAAAAGAAGAACTGGAAGCAAAAATGCACTCATTACATCCATAAAACTCAAACCCCAAACCCCTAAAGGGGCTTCCCCATGTATTAGTTTTCAGGTTTGGGAAAAATGTGTTTGTGTAAATGAATTATCTTTGCAGAAAATCATACAGAAAATAATTTTTTTTAACCAAATAATGCCTCCCTTTAGGGTCGGGGTTTTTACCTCCTTTTAGGGTGCGGTTTTAATTAATAATAATGGAAGCAGTTATAGAAAATCATGTAGGGCATGATACAACCCTGATCGAAGCAGATAGCATAGTGATCAGGTTTTCCGGCGACTCAGGCGATGGTATGCAGCTTACCGGAACACAGTTTACAGATACCGCCGCGTTTTTGGGAAATGACCTAAGCACTTTCCCCGAATTTCCTGCCGAGATACGCGCCCCGATAGGCACTACGGCTGGCGTTTCCGGTTTCCAGGTACACTTTGGCAGCAAGGAAATATTCACCCCTGGCGATGAATACGATGTATTGGTAGCTATGAACTCCGCAGCCCTTAAAGTGGACCTTGCGCGGTTAAAGAAAGGCGGCGTGGTCATCACCAATACTGCCGGGTTCGACAAAAAGAACCTCAGCCTTGCCGGGTATCCCGAAGGTGCAAATCCTTTGGAAGACGGCACTTTGGATAACTATACCGTTCATAAGATTGATGTAACAAAGTTCACCAAAGAATGCCTTGCCGGTTCTGGCCTCGGCATGAAGGAGATCGAGCGGTCGAAAAATATGTTTGTGCTTGGCCTGCTCTTCTGGATGTTTGACGAGCCAATGGATTACACCATCAACTTCATCAACGAAAAGTTTGCCAAAAAACAAGACATAGCCGACGCCAATATCAAGACACTGAAAGCCGGCTGGAATTTCGGCGACCATACCGAGATATTCACTACCCGTTACCGGGTAGCCCCTGCGCATCTTCCCAAAGGTACCTACCGGAATATATCAGGTAACCACGCCACAGCTATCGGCCTCGTAGCCGCTTCCGAACTTTCCGGCTTGCCGTTGTTCTTAGGTTCTTATCCCATCACCCCGGCGTCAGATGTGCTGCATGAGCTATCCAAGTACAAGATCAGCAATGTAAAAACATTCCAGGCAGAAGATGAGATAGCTGCGATATGTGCGGCTATTGGCGCATCGTATGCCGGTGGGCTTGGAGTAACTACCACATCAGGACCCGGAATGTCGCTGAAAACAGAAGCGCTTGGCCTCGCTACCATATTGGAAATCCCGTTGCTGGTAATCAATATTCAGCGTGGCGGCCCATCAACAGGCTTGCCTACAAAAACAGAACAATCTGACCTGCTACAGGCTATGTATGGCAGGCATGGTGAAGGGCCGTTGCCAATTGTTGCGGCATCCTCTCCTGCCGATTGCTTTAATACCATCCTGGAGGCCGCGCGTATTGCAGTAGAACACATGACCCCCGTTATCTGCTTAACGGACGGCTATGTAGCCAATGGCTCCGAACCCTGGCGTTTCCCCACCAAAGACCAGCTTGCCCCCATCAATGTTCAATTCGCTACCGAACCCAATGGACCCGGAGATACTTTCCTGCCCTACAAACGCAATGAAAAACTATCGCGTCCCTGGGCTAAACCAGGCACCAAAGGATTGATGCACCGCATAGGCGGATTGGAGAAACAACAGGAAACCGGCAACGTATCTTATGACGCCAAAAACCATGAGGCGATGACTAAGATGCGTGCAGCAAAAATTGAAAAGATAGCTGACTATATTCCATTGGCAAAACCTGATACAGGGAAAGAAACCGGAAAACTGGTTGTGCTTGGATGGGGTTCCACAAGCGGCGCAATTAAAACCGCCGTGCGTGAGGTGATAGCGGAAGGTTATGAAGTGGCGCATATCCACCTGCGCCACCTGAACCCATTCCCTAAAAACCTCGGCGAGCTGCTAAATGGTTATGACAAAGTGCTGATACCCGAAATGAACTGCGGCCAGTTGCTGCAATTGGTAAGGGCTAAATACCTGGTTCCTGCCATTGGCTTATCCAAAGTGCAGGGACTGCCATTCACCACTATTGAATTGAAAAACAAAATTCTTGACCTTCTTAAATAATTTATAATGACAGCAGTATTAGAACAGGAAGCAGCGCCCAAACTTACCGCAAAAGATTTCGCATCGAACCAGGAAGTGAAATGGTGTCCGGGGTGCGGCGACTACTCCATATTAAAACAAGTGCAGACCGTATTTCCCGACTTTGGCGTACCAAAGGAAGACATCGTTTTCATTTCGGGTATTGGTTGTGCCGCAAGGTTCACCTACTACATGGATACCTATGGTATGCACAGCATTCATGGCCGTGCGGCGGCAATTGCATCCGGCCTCAAAGCCCTGAACCCCAAACTTAGCGTGTGGGTGGTTTCCGGCGATGGCGATGCGTTCTCCATTGGCGGCAACCATTTTATACACCTGATGCGCAAAAACTTTGACCTCAATTATCTTGTCTTTAACAATGAGATATATGGGTTGACAAAGGGACAGTATTCGCCTACTTCAGGTAAAGGTAAAGTAGCAAAATCAACACCCTATGGCTCTGTGGAAGAACCGTTTAACCCCAGCGAACTGGCGCTTGGCGCAAGAAGCAGCTTTGTAGCCCGCTCCTTAGACCGCGACCCCAAGCATATGCAAATGGTGCTGAAACGCGCCAACGACCACAAGGGTACTTCTTTCGTGGAAATATACCAGAACTGCCCTGTGTTTAACGATGGCACTTTCTTTGCCTTCTCCGAAAAAGAGACCAAGCAGGAACAAGCCATTTATTTAGAACACGGCAAACCATTAATTTTTGGAAATGGTGGCAATAAAGGAATAAAATTAGACGGCGTAAAACCCGTTATCGTTGACCTTTCGGCAAATGGAACATCAGCAAACGACCTGTGGATACATGATGAGCATGACAAAACCAAAGCCCACATCATAGCCAGCTTCTTTGATACCGACTATGATGATGTTGCATTCCCCCGTCCGTTTGGCGTTATCTATTCCGAAAACCGCTCCACCTACGAACAGGCAATGCAGGAGCAAATAGACGAACTCATAGCCCGCAAAGGCAGACCGGCCCTCGACAAAATCCTCTCCGGCGATAAAACCTGGACAATATTATAAGACGTTGTTTTTTGTTGATAATAGGTAGAACCCCCGTCAGCACACCTTTTCGGTGTCAGACGGGGGTTTCGTTAAGGGCATTACACCATAACATCAGCAACGCTTTTGCCGTCTGACACCCAAAGAGGTGTACTGACGGCAAAAGCTATATTTCTTGAAAAATTAAATCTTGTGGGGCTTTCATTAATATCCTTTACAAGAAAGGATACGTTACCGTATTTTTCTATGCCCGCTTTTATAGCATCTGTACGTGATTGCCATACGCCTGAAATTTCAGTCCCGTTGATTACTACAAAGCCCCCTCCGGGATTTTCAGATTGCAATGCGGCTTTTTGCTGATGATATGGTGTACTGACGGGGGTTTCTATCTGGTACTTTCATCGAACGCACTAATATACTTCCCCGGCAAGCCATTTTTTGAAATCACCGGCCCTTTCAGAGCTTACAACCGGCGGTTCCTTTACTATGGGATTAAGGCGGATGATAACGCGGGCTTTGCTGTATGTTTTCATTTCGCTGATGGCCTTTAGCGAAATAATATACTGGCGGTTGATGCGGAAAAAAAGTGTTGTTCCTGATGTTCCGCAAAGCGGGCATCAGGAACAGCAAATAAAAAGCCGTTTGTAACGGACTTCATATTGCTAAAGCTAAATTAAAAGGTAGTAAGCTCTAAGAGTCCCTTTCTATTATAAAAATCTCTTGCACTGCTATAGAGGTATTCTTCTTCTTTATCCACAATGCCAGCCCTCACCGGGTTATTGTGAATGTAATTTAACTTTTGCCTGAAAAAGTCCATTGTTCTTATTTCTTCCGGGTGATTGCCTGGCTGCCAGAAAGTAATTTCTTCTTTGTTCTTTAATAACCAAAGCAGCCAGTTCTTCCTGCTTTCCTTTGGGTTATTTTCTATCGCATTTACTATTTGCGTGGAAGTAAATTTTTTGAAATCCCTCAATACGTTGCTTAAATCAAATCCTTCTTTACAGGATACAATCATGTGTAGGTGATTACTTATAATCACCCACCCATAAACACATAATCCTTTTTCCCGCTGGCAATGTTTCAGGCTGTCAATGACAATGTCCTTGTAATCTTTTCTTGTGAAAACATCTATCCATTGTACAACTGTTGCAGTTACAAAGTGTATTCCTTGCTGGTCTGTAATTTTATAGGCGAATCCCATGTTGCTTAATTTTGCAACACAATAACGATTGGCGTTTGTTCTTTAATGTGGTGCTGTACAAATCATCGGCTTCAGTTCTATGAATACGTTCGGAGAACGGGTCTTATTGGCCGTTCCTGATGCCCGCTTTGCGTAACATCAGGAACAGCATTCATTTGGTAAGAAAGTTTGTAAAGGAATAATTACCTTTACTATACAATGCTTGCTATGAAAAGGATTTTTTTATTCCTCTTTTTCTTTCCTGTTATTATCCATGCACAGATCATTACTACGGTGGCGGGTAACGGGGTTTTTAATTTTGGCGGTGATGGCGGGGCGGCTATAGCGTGCGAACTGAATTATCCTACGGGCGTAGCGGTTGATAATGCCGGGAATATTTATATCGCAGACGCCTGGAACAACCGTATCCGTAGGGTGGATGCGGCGGGCATCATTACCACTATTGCGGGAACCGATACTGTTGGTTACAGTGGCGATGGAGGGGCTGCTACATTAGCGGCTTTGCACTACCCTACCGGCGTGGCAGTGGACCAATACAATAATGTTTACATAGCCGATACCTGGAATAATACCATCCGCAAAATAAATGCTTCAGGTATCATTACTACCATTGCGGGTAATGGCGCGGGCGGCTATACGGGCGATGGCCTGCCTGCTACCGCCGAGGAATTGTATTATCCATCAGGATTGGCAATAGATAATTCGGGGAATGTTTTTATCGCTGATGTGAGCAACCAGCGCATCCGCAAAATAAATGCGGGAGGTATTATCAGTACAGTTGCGGGGGTTGGGCAGTATGGCTATGGCGGAGACGGGGCTGCCGCAACATTGGCGGGATTAGGCTCGCCTGTTGGGGTAGCTGTGGATAATGCGGGCAATGTGTATATAGCTGATGAGGGCGACAGCCGTATCCGCAAGGTTGACACTGCGGGGATTATCTCCACTGTTGCCGGTACCGATATTTCGGGCTATAGCGGTGATGGTGGCCCGGCTTCGGCAGCTATGATCTATGATCCGTATGGCTTGGCAATAGACAATGCAGGGAACATCTATTTTACTGATGCCGGCAATAGCCTTATCCGCAAGATCAGCGCTTCGGGTGTCATAAACACCATTGCGGGGAATGATACTGCGGGTTATAACGGCGATGCGATTGCGCCAACAGCTTCTGAAATAAATGACCCGTATGGTATCACCATTGACCATCTGGGTAATATTTATTTTGCCGATGAAAGTAACAGCCGTATCCGTAAGATCTGCATGGACTGTACCACTGACAGCATAAAACAGAGTTTCCTTATTTACCCCAATCCTGCGCAAAATGAATTGACCATACTATCCAGCCAGCCCATGACCAGCATAGCATTGATAGATGTATGGGGGCAGATCATTTACACCTACGCCTGCAATACGGAACAGGTGCATCTTGATGTTACCTACCTGGCGGCAAGCGTGTATTTTGTAAGGATAAATGGGACGGTGGTAAGGAAGTTTGTGAAGAAATAAGGCCAATTGCACATCAAATTACGGCACGATAGGTTTCTCGCAAAGGCGCAAAGGCGCGGTTTCCTGTGTTATGTTTTAAAGCCCGCTAAGGGGTTTCGTAATCTGCCCACCCACAGATGTGCCACACCGGAAAAAGGTGTGGCACATCTGCTGTAGTGTTTTATTTTGAAAATTTAACATCCCAATCCGTATAAAACCAAAAAATGTATTTATTTTTGCACCCCTAATTTTATTATTTTTAATTTTTCCAACTCAAATCAGAGATGAAAAAAACCTTTTTATTATCACCGGGTTACACAGATGCGCTTATGCGCACCGGTACAGGTTTTTTTGCTGTTCCCGAACGAACAGTTTTTTCCTACAGGCATGTTTCCTTCTGGGTCAGACGTTGAGACTATATCCCAATTGTTATAGTTTTGAGAAGGGTTAAACTCCAATTCTCATTCTTTGTCTATATAAAGCCATGTATGGCATGGTTTTTTCTTTATTTTTTTTAAATAGTATTGAAAATAATGACCCAGGAATTCAAAGTGGTGGTGGCAAACAGTTATCACATTGGTTACGCCGAACAGATATGCAGGGAAATGGAAGAATCTGCAAAAGCGAGAGGAACAGGGATTGCAAAACGCTCACCGGATTATTTAGAGCTGAAAATGGATGAAGGCAAAGCTGTAATTGCTTTTGCCCCTGATGGCGCATGGGCTGGCTTCTGCTATATAGAATGCTGGGGGCATGGCGAATATGTTGCCAATTCTGGCCTGATAGTGGCGCCCCAGTTCAGGAAAGGCGGCCTCGCCAAGCAAATCAAGAAAAAGATATTTGAACTCAGCCGCACAAAATACCCGAACGCAAAAGTATTCGGGCTGACCACCGGGCTGGCTGTAATGAAAATAAACAGCGAACTTGGCTACGAACCCGTTACCTACTCCGAGCTTACCCAGGACGACGCTTTCTGGCAGGGCTGCAAAAGCTGCGTGAACTACGATATACTGATGAGCAAGGGCAGGAAAAACTGTTTATGCACGGCTATGCTTTACGACCCCAAAGACCATTACACGCCCGAAGAAACAACCACAGAATTTGTGAAGAAAGAGAAGATATACGAACGCTTCCTGCAATCGAAGCAGTTGCGTTTCCTTAAAAACCTGAAAAAAAACAATTTCTTAACCAGTATGAATGGCTTTTTCACCAGCCTGTTTCTTTAATTGCAGCGTTAAACATCACCCGGTAAAATGAAAAAAGTCGTTTTAGCCTACAGTGGCGGATTGGATACCACTTATTGCGCCATTTACCTGTCGAAGGTTCGTGGGCTGGAGGTACATGCGGTTACCATACAAACGGGCGGATTCAGTGACGATGAACTTAAAAACATAGAGGCAAGAGCATACAGCCTGGGCGTTACTTCTTTTAAAGTGATTGATGTTACAACGGCATATTACGAAAGCTGCATCAGGTACCTGGTATTCGGCAATGTGCTGAAAAATGCGGTTTATCCATTGAGCGTGAGCGCGGAGCGCATGGTGCAGGCTATCTCTGTGGCAGAATATGCTAAAGAACTCAATGCCGACTATGTGGCGCATGGCAGCACCGGCGCTGGCAACGACCAGGTGCGGTTTGATATGGTGTTCCAAAGCATGATACCGGGCATAGAAAGTATTACCCCTATACGGGATATGCGCCTGAGCCGCGAAGCGGAAATAAATTTCCTGAAAGAGCATGGCGTGGAAATGAATTTTGCAAAGGCGCAGTACAGTATCAATAAAGGTTTGTGGGGAACATCGGTTGGCGGTAAAGAGACCTTGAACAGCAAGGATTATCTGCCGGAAAGCGCATGGCCTACACAGATCACCGAAACAGAACCAAAACAAACAGAACTGCTTTTTGAAAAAGGCGAGTTGAAAGACGTTGACGGAAAAAAATTAGATACCCCTGTAGCCGCAATCCAGTATCTGCAATCCATAGCCCAGCCTTACGGCATTGGCCGCGAGATACATGTTGGCGATACCATCATCGGCATTAAAGGCAGGGTGGGCTTTGAAGCAGCCGCGCCACTTATTATAATTAAAGCGCACCACCTGTTAGAAAAGCATACGCTTACAAAATGGCAACTGTACTGGAAAGACCAGTTGAGCGCATGGTACGGAAACTGGCTGCATGAAGGTATGATGCTGGACCCGACTATGCGCAACATAGAAAAATTCCTGGAGGATACCCAGAAGACCGTTACCGGGAAAGTGTTTGTAACGCTGTACCCGCACAGGTATGTAGTGAATGGCATAGAAAGCGAACATGACCTGATGAATACCAAATTCGGCTCCTATGGCGAAATGAACAATAGCTGGACGGGCGATGATGTAAAAGGCTTTGCAAAAATATTTGGTAACCAGGTGGGCATTTTCCACTCTGTGAATAAGAGTAAACCGGGACTAAGGAATGAGCAGTAACAAAATAAAAGCAGGCGTGGTTGGCGGCGCGGGCTATACCGGCGGCGAGATGCTGCGCATATTGCTGAACCATCCGGGTGTGGAACTGGCTTTTGTGCATAGCAGGAGTAATGCGGGTGAGCCTGTTTATAAAGTACATAACGACCTGCTGGGGGAAACAGAAATGCGCTTTTCATCGGAATTAAGTGATGCTATTGACGTACTGTTTTTATGCGTAGGGCATGGCGAAGCAAAAGCATTTTTACAGAACAATAAAATAAAAGACTCCATAAAAATTATAGACCTTTCACAGGATTTCCGGTTAACGAAGGATGCACAGATTGGTGGCAGGGAGTTTGTTTATGGATTGCCGGAGTTTAACAGGGATGAAATAATAAATGCTAAAAATATTGCCAATCCTGGCTGCTTTGCAACGGCTATACAGCTTGGGGTATTGCCATTGGCTAAAGCGGGCTTGCTGAACGAGGTGCATACTACAGGCATTACCGGCTCCACGGGCGCTGGGCAGAAGCTACAGACCACTTCTCATTTCTCGTGGCGGGCCGATAATATACAGGCTTATAAATCGCTTACGCACCAGCATCTGAATGAAATAATGCAAACAATAGGGCGGCTGCAACCCACGCATAAGCCGCTTAATTTTATTCCCTGGCGCGGCGATTTTACGAGGGGTATATATGTTACTTCCTATACCGAATGTGAACTTAGCATTATAGATGCTAATACGCTGTACACAGCATATTACGCCACTCACCCATTTACACTTGTGAGCCAGGAAATGATAGACCTGAAGCAGGTAGTGAACACCAATAAATGTGTGATACACCTTGAAAAAGTCGAAGACAAACTGATCATTCATTCGGCTATTGATAATCTGCTGAAAGGCGCATCGGGACAGGCGGTACAGAATATGAACTTACTATTTGGATTGGCGGAAGACAGCGGGTTACGACTTAAAGCCACTTCATTCTAAGCGAAAATATAAATTCTTTTAAAAACCTTCATTTATCCAGTTTTTATAGTATTTTTGTATTCAAATTAACGCCCCGCTATATTCTCTGTAATATAGTTTTGCCGCCTCTGGCGGCTTTTTTGTTATGATAAAATGATTAAACTTTTGGCCATGAAAAGAGTTATATTTTACATTGATGGATTCAATTTCTATTATGGATTAAGAGATAAATGTAAAGAATCCCGGGAATGGAAAGCTTTTTATTGGTTGGATTTTGTAGCATTCTCAAAACAGTTTGTTGCAGATGAGCAAGAATTAGTCAAAGTAAAATACTTTACCGCTGCCCCATTAAATGTAGGCAAAAGAAGCAGGCAGGCAGCGTTATTATCAGCAAATAAACTTTTGAATCCTGCTGTTTTTGAGATAATACGCGGCAAATATTATTCAAAAAACACGTCATGCCATTTATGCAAGGGCGTCTTTCAGACGTTTGAAGAAAAAAGGACAGATGTAAATATATCTATTCATATGCTATTGGATTGTTTCCATAACAGTGTAGATAAATTAGTATTGATTACAGCAGACAGTGATTTAATAACAACTGTTCAAACAATAAAGACACATTTTCCGGAAAAAGAAATAAAAATATATTTTCCCCCGAAAAGAACATCGTATGAATTATTTGATGTTTGCAAACCAGTTGTTTATTTGGAAAATAATAAAAAGAAATTCGAAAATGCAGTAATGAATAATGTAGTTACTGATGGTATAAAAAAATACACGAAACCACCTGAATGGAAATAACAAAATAATAAAATCAGTTTCGTACATAGTCCTCTTTTCAACTTAATTTTACCTGCCTGCAAAGGCATCTTTTTTTATAAAAAAATATTTTACCAGCAATGCAACTATTCGATGTTTACCCCATTAATAATATTACCATAGTACAGGGTAATGGCTCCTATATATGGGATGAAGCAGGCAATGAATACCTGGATTTTTATGGCGGCCATGCGGTAATATCCATAGGCCATACAAACCCCTATTATGTAAAACGGATAACAGCGCAATTGAACAAGATCGGCTTCTATTCCAACTCTATAAAGATACCGCTACAGGATGAACTTGCTGAAAAGCTGGGCAAAGTTTCGGGCAAGGAGGATTACCAGTTATTTCTTTGCAACTCCGGGGCCGAGGCAAATGAAAATGCCATGAAGCTCGCTTCCTTTCATACTGGCAGGAAAAAGATCGTAGCGTTCTCAAAATCGTTTCATGGAAGAACCTCGCTGGCGGTTGCGGCTACAGATAATCCGTCAATAATTGCGCCTGTAAATGAGACGGACAATGTAGTGTTCCTGCCTTTCAATGATACTGACGCATTGCAGGCTTATTTCAAAGCGCATGGCAATGAAGTTGCCGCAGTTATTATTGAGGGCATACAGGGGGTTGGCGGTATCAATGTTGCCGGTGAAACCTTCCTGCAGGCCATACGCAGCCTGTGCGATGAATATGGCGCTGTGTATATAGCCGATAGTGTGCAGTGCGGCTATGGCCGGTCTGGTAAGTTCTTTTCGCATGACTATGCCGGCGTCAATGGGGATATATACACCATGGCAAAGGGCATGGGTAATGGCTTCCCGGTAGCGGGTATAATTATTGCCCCGGAGATACATGCAAAACATTCCATGCTGGGTACAACATTTGGCGGCAATCACCTTGCCTGCGCAGCAGCATTAGCCGTGCTTGAAGTAATGGAGGGCGATGCGCTCATGGAAAACGCTTTGAGCGTGGGCAACTACCTAATGGATAAATTGAAACAAACAGGCCAGCTACAAAATGTGCGCGGGCGCGGATTAATGATAGGCTTCGACGTGCCGGAAGAACATAAGGAGTTAAAGAAAAAACTCTTATCGAAACACCGCATATTCACCGGCGAAGCAAAGCCAAATGTTATCCGCCTGCTGCCGGCATTGAATATCGGGAGAAAGGAGGCGGATAAGCTGCTTAATGCTATTAAAGAGGAATTGGGGGTGTGAGATATGCTACGCAGTGTGTAGCAAATTGGGCTATCTGTTTGTCAATCATGTTTGATCTTCTGCTCGCTTTTGCGTCTGTCTGTGATCAGTTTTTTTTCCTGGTCTGTAACCCAAATGCGGGTGGTGTATCCCGCCGGCTTGCGCCCCTGCCCACGCCCTGCGCCGCCATGCTTATCCCGGCTCGCTTTCATCTCCTGCATCATTTCGCCAAAATCCTGCGCCTGCAATTTGCCGGCTTCCATAAGTTTCATTTCCTTTACTCCTTTCTTGATGGATTTGATTATTTTTTCTTTTTGAGTATTCATATCATTTGAGTTTAGTGTTATAAAATTGTTTTTAAAATAGCTCTTAATTCACTTAACGGCATTGATTCCTTTTCTGATTTGTCATATATGCTTATCAAATAAACGATAGCGTTTACTATAACAACATTTGTAATCAGCCTTGCACCGCCTGATTTGCCCTTACCTTTTGAAGTGACTGCAACCCTGATCTTATAAAAGCCATTGCCTAAGGATTCGCCCATAACAGGGTCAATAATTAATTTTGCTCCCAAGGCTTCTACATCTTCCAAAATAGATGGGTATTTCTTAGAAAGATGTTTTAATTCCTTCTTAAAATTTGCCGTTGGCCTTAATTGGTATGTTGGCGTTTTCACTAAGTAAAGGTAAATAAATTCTTGATAAAATGTACATTTATTCAAGATTGTGTTTGATTATTTGTAAGGTCGTCAAACAGAGTACATGTATCTATCAGGGGGCGTAAAAGAAGCAGGCAGGTTGCTTAATGCTATTAAAGAGGAATTGGGGGTGTGAGATTTGCTACACAGTGTGTAGCAAATGTTTTCAACAAAATAGGTGAGGGATGAGTTCATACCAAAAAGGCTACGCAGTGCGTAGCCTTTTGAGAAATATGGAAGTGTCTAAAAACATTTTGCAATTGTTCTATGAATGCCGTCAGGGACACGGCCACATTGCGGAACATATTGAAATGCAGCTTTTGTATTTAATAATTATAACCCTGCTAATTATAGGGTTATTGCTTCAACCACTTTTAATTCATAATCATCATCATCAACTGCAATTTTATTAATCTTAACATTATAGCCGTAATCAGCAGCTACTTTTGAAATTAAGTTGTAATCTCGTTCTGTTGTATCCATACCTAAAATTATTTCAAATAGCATACCCTTTTCAAATGTCCTAAAACCAAACCCTTTATCATTGATAATCCTAACTTCTTCTTCATAGGAATATCGTTCTTGTTTGGTGCAGAGCCAATAGAAAACATCATTTGAAAAAGGATTATCACCAACCACATCAAACAACTTTATTTTAGTTGGATTTTTTGTATAATTGACATTGAAAGATAAATCAGTAGCAATAGTATTTGGTGGAATAATAAATCCTAAACAAATACCCTTATGCAAATTACCATATCGCTCCCAAAGTGGTCCATTATTTGGTGATTTTCCTGCCGAAAATAGCCCAATTTGTGTTTTTGCAAATTCAATACTTAGTGGTTGTATTTTTTCTCTATAGTGTTGGTCTGGACAATCATTAAAACCTAAATCTAATGCTATTAAATGTTTTGCTTTTTCTTCTTGTGTAAAACTTAAATCAAGAATTGATCTGTGTAATTCTAATCTATCATAACGTTCCAGTTCTTTAGCAGTAGGAAAATAAACCTGATTGGTAATAAGTATTTCAATTGCAGCTTCCATTGAACGGTATTTATAAACAGGCTGTTCCATGCTATACGGAGTAACACCTAGTTCAACCATTCTATTATAAATACTGTTGGGCATTATTTTCTTTGTTGATTGTAAGTATAAAAATAACCAAGAAGAAACCAGGATGGCCTATTTTCAACAGATTCTTCGCCCTTCGCGCGATTTGGCGATACTCTCACCGTGCAGTCTATTCTATCTTTTTTTATAAACATCACGTCTATTGCCTATTCGTATCACTTCTACAAAGAGGTGGGCATCTTCGATCCGGTAAATGATGCGGTAATCTCCACTGCGTATCCAGTACTCTTTATTACCGCCTTCTAATTTTTCACTTCCATGCGGCCGTGGATTTGTTGCAAGAGCATCTATTCTGGCAGTAATGTTATTGGCAACCTGTTTGGGAAAGGACGCTAATTGTTTTTCTGCAATGCGGCTGATAATTACCTGATACATACTAATCAATTATCCCCTTTGCTCTTAACCGGCTTTTGGCGTCTTCCCAATTGCTGTAATTATTTTCGTTTTTCGATAATTCAACCGCTAATATATCTTCAAGGTCTTCCATAAACTCCATAACTTCACTTTCAGTTTTGCCTTCCTGTTTCAGTTGGGCAAAATCTATCAGGAGCGCTGTTTTTTCGCCTTTATCGTTCATTACAAAATTCATCCCGGTCATAAAAAATGTGAGTTTCTGTAAGGTCAAAGTTACATTATTTGCAGATGAAAATATATCCTGCGTTAAATTTGTGGTATTTGTTTCCAGTCTGCCATTTTACCTGCTCAATTTCATATTTTTGTCGCACAAAAATAGTATTAAATAATAGTATAATTAATACACGCTACACTGGCTATAAAAAATGAGAAATTTTATTTCGGTACATGATGTTGACAATATTGATGCGCTGGTGCAAAAGGCGATAGCTTATAAAGCCGACCCGTTCAGAGACAAGATTTTGGGTGCGAACAAGCGTATAGGGTTGTTGTTTTTAAATCCAAGCCTGCGCACAAGGTTGAGTACGCAGGTTGCGGCAAATAACCTGGGCATGGAGGCTATTGTTTTCAATATGGATAAGGAGGGCTGGAAACTGGAACTGGAAGATGGGGTGGTAATGAATGGCGATACTGTGGAGCATATAAAAGACGCTGCGCCTATCCTGGGCGCTTATTTTGATATACTGTGTATCCGTACCTTTCCTGCGTTGATAAACAGGGAGGATGACTATAATGAGGTGCTGGTAAATAAGCTGGTACAGTATGCGGGCATACCCATAGTAAGCCTTGAGAGCTGCACCCTGCACCCGTTGCAGAGTTTTACCGACCTCATTACAATTTCCGAAACGTTTAAACAGCAGCGTAAACCAAAGGTGGTACTTACCTGGGCGCCGCATATAAAACCTATTCCGCAGTGTGTGGCTAATTCATTTGCGCAATGGGTGAATGCGTGGGGTAATGCTGATTTTGTAATCACGCATCCGCAGGGTTATGAATTGGATACCCAATTTACTAAGGGCGTAACAATAGAATATGACCAGCAAAAAGCCTTGCAGGGCGCTGACTTTGTGTATGTAAAAAACTGGAGTTCTTATACTGATTATGGTAAAGTGCTTAATACTGATAGTAACTGGATGCTTACCTTAGATCATCTTCGGGGAACCAATAACGCAAAAGTGATGCACTGCCTGCCTGTGAGAAGGAATGTAGAATTAAGCGATGAAGTATTGGACAGCGCAAACAGCCTTGTGAAACAGCAAGGGGCAAACCGTGTATGGGCGGCGCAGACTGTGCTTGCGGAAATATTAAACTTCTCACGGGGTAAAACGGCAAAGTAAATGTTTCACCCCGCCATTGCGGGTCAAAGACGCAAAAACATATTTCTTTGATAATAACCTAATAGAAAAAAATTAAGCCCGCAAAACCCTCAATTAATAAGTGCAGGATTTATGCCGTTTAAAGTATAATTGCAGATGGAACTAACCGTAGTAAAAATAGGTGGTAATGTAATTGATGATAAAGCCAAACTATCTTCATTCCTGGAAGCGTTTGCCGCAGTGGAGGGTTATAAAATATTGGTGCATGGCGGCGGTAAAATAGCTACGGATATTGGCAGAAAATTAAACATTGAACCAAACTATGTAAATGGCAGGCGCATAACTGATGAACCGACACTGGACCTGGTAACTATGGTATATGGCGGGCTGATAAATAAAAATATTGTAGCGGAATTACAATCTTTCGGGTGCAATGCAATCGGGTTAACAGGCGCGGATGGCGCGGTTCTTCCTGCAACGAAACGGCCTGTGAAAGATATTGATTATGGCTTTGTAGGCGATGTGAACAGCGATAATGTAAACGGCACATTGATAAAAACTTTTTTGCAGCATGGATTGGTTCCGGTTTTTGCACCGCTAACCTATGACGGTAAGGGACGATTATTAAATACAAATGCCGATACCATTGCCCAGGAGATAGCAAAAGCCATGGCGCAATTTATGCCGGTGGAACTGGTCTATTGCTTTGAGAAAAAAGGCGTACTGCTGGACGCCGCAGATGACAACTCTGTTATTAACAGCATGACAATAGCTGACTTTAATGAGTTGAAAGAAAAAGAAATTATAACCGGCGGCATGATACCCAAATTAGAAAATGCGTTTGTAGCCATAGACAAAGGCGTAGAGAAAGTTATTATCGGCCATGCGGATGAATTATCCGCACTTATTTCGGGGAAATCAGGAACTTGCATAAGATGAACGATCAAAAACTGATGGCGCTGTACAATGATGCAATAGCCTTGCTGAAAGAACTGGTTGCATTGCCGTCCTTTAGTAAAGAAGAAGCGGCTACAGCTACGGCTATTGAGAACTTTCTTACGCAACACGGTGTTGCCGCTACAAGGCTGCTGAATAATGTGTGGGCCGCCAATAAATATTTTGACAAAAATAAGCCTTCCATTCTGCTTAATTCCCACCACGATACGGTAAAGCCCAACAAAGACTATACTAATGACCCTTTCCATGCGTTTGTAAATGAGGGTAAGCTCTATGGCTTAGGCAGTAATGACGCTGGTGGTTGCCTGGTATCCTTAATGGCAGCTTTCCTCTATTTTTATGACAGGAAAGACCTTAAATACAACCTGTTATTTGCAGCAACAGCGGAAGAGGAAATCTCTGGAAAGAATGGAATTGAAGCCTTACTGCCTATGCTGCGTAATGTGGCATTTGCGACAGTGGGCGAGCCGACTTTGATGGATATGGCTATTGCAGAAAAAGGCCTGATGGTATTAGATTGCACTGCCCATGGCAGGTCGGGCCATGCGGCAAGGGAAGAAGGTGAGAACGCGATCTATAATGCGCTTGCGGATATTGAATGGTTCAGGAGTTTTCAATTTCCAAAAGTTTCTTCCTTCCTGGGGCCGGTGAAAATGAGCGTAACCATTATTAATGCGGGGACGCATCATAATGTAGTGCCGGCAACCTGTAATTTTACCGTAGATGTTCGGATAAATGAATGTTATACCCATGAAGAGATACTGGAAATAATAAAGGCGCATGTGCAGTGTGATGTGAAAGCAAGAAGTATGCGGTTGCGCTCCACATTTATTCCTCATGGCCATGCAATAGTTAAAGCGGGTATGGAACTTGGATTGAAAACTTATGGCTCTGCAACCTTGTCAGACAAGGCGCTGATGCCTTTCCCGGCGCTGAAAATAGGGCCGGGAGACTCTGCCAGAAGCCATATGGCGGATGAATACATTTTCGTGGATGAGATAAAACAGGGCATAGGCATTTATATACAATTACTAAACGGAGTATTATGAAACTTTGGCAAAAAGACAGTACGGTAAGATCAGAAAGGATACAGCAGTTCACTGTTGGCCGGGACAGGGAATTTGACCTTACGCTCGCAAAGTATGATGTGCAGGGATCGCTGGCTCATGTGGCTATGCTGGAGCGGGTTGGCCTTTTGCCAAATGATGAATATATTCTGATACAGAAAGAACTGGAAGCAATACTGATTGATATAGAGAACGGAAATTTTTCACTCCGGGATGATGTGGAAGATATTCATTCCCAAATAGAAATGATGCTTACCGAAAGGCTGGGCGACGCCGGAAAGAAAATACATAGTGGCCGCAGCCGGAACGACCAGGTTGCAGTGGACCTGAAACTATACTTACGTGCCGAAACTATAGAAATCAAAAACGCTGTTTCTGTTCTCTTTGAGTTGCTGCTGCAATTGAGCGATAAGCATAAAGACAAACTATTTCCTGGCTATACACATCTGCAACTTGCCATGCCCTCTTCTTTCGGGTTATGGTTTGGCGCCTATGCCGAAAGCCTTGTAGATGATATGGCTTTGCTGCTTACGGCCTATAACATGGCTAACAAAAATCCATTGGGGAGTGGCGCGGGATATGGTTCTTCGTTTCCGTTAGACAGGACTTTTACTACACAACTGCTGAACTTCAGTTCGCTCCATTACAACAGTGTGTACGCACAAATGAGCCGGGGTAAAACGGAGCGTTTTGTGGCTATGGCATTGAGCAGTATAGCCGCTTCCCTATCGCGTATGAGCATGGATGTGTGCCTGTATATGAACCAGAATTTTGGCTTTATAAGTTTCCCCGATTCGCTCACCACCGGCAGCAGCATTATGCCGCATAAAAAGAACCCCGATGTTTTTGAACTGGTGCGCGGCAAGTGCAACCGCATACAGTCAACACCCAACGAGCTTGCTTTATTGATAAATAATCTCCCTTCCGGCTATCACCGGGATATGCAACTGACTAAAGAAATCCTATTCCCGGCTATCGAAGATATGAAAGCCTGCATAGAAATGATGTGCCTCATGCTGGAGCATATCAGCATCAAAGAAAATATACTGGAGGAAGACCGGTATAAATATCTTTTTACCGTAGAAAAAGTAAATGAACTGGTAAATTCCGGTATCCCTTTCAGGGACGCTTATAGGCAAGTGGCCAATGATGTGGATAATGGTAGTTTTTCTTTTTCAGGTTCTTTACATCATACGCATGAAGGCAGCATAGGCAATTTGTGCAATGATGAAATAAAGAAAATGATGGAAGAGATGCTGAAGGGATTTTCAAGACAGTAAAATATTTTACATTCCGTCATCGCATTGTGTACTTAACGAAACACCCGTCTGACCGCAAAAAAGCGGTACTGACGGGGTTTCTACCAGATTTTTATCTGACCCGCGCAATTTAGCAAATCTGTTTTATCCAGCTTTTTTCTTGTTTCAGTTATCTGTAATCCCGCATCATATGAATTCAGTTGGTATGGGGATACTAAGTATGTAACTTTAGGAAAGTTGCAGAGCAACTTTTTTATGCGAATACTATTCGCCCTATTATGTCATTCTTAAATGAAGCATTATGATAGCCCGCCCATCCAACAATAATAATAGTGTCAGGAGCGCTGTAATAAATTCACTCCGGCATTATTACCTGTTTGAATACCCGCTGACAGCCGAAGAGATATATGGTAGTTTGCCGTTCACCTGTTCTTTTTCCACCTTCTTAGTTGTATTGGAAGATTTGGATACCGAAGCTAAAATATACAAGTACGACGGCTATTATAGCCTTGACCCGGAAGTGAGAAAATTAGTTGTACGCAGAAAAGTAGCTTACAATTAGTTGTGTTGAATAATTGGCACGTTACATTACTTTTAAATACCCGAATATGCCATAGGTTTCTTCCTGGGGCCCGGCAGTAAAATAAAGCGTGTTAGCATCAAGCCCACCTGAAGTGCCTGGTGGAAAGATTATACCCCAAAGCCCGTCTATGGATATAGGAACGCCATTATTTTCCAATGGGCCGATGTAATTACCGCTGCTGTCATATACGTTGATAAAACCATCGCCAAAGTTTGCAATAAGTATGGCATTTGTTCCCTGCCCAAAACCTGGCGGCGCCTGTGCTATACCCCAGGGAGAGTTTAAGGTGCCTTGCGAAGCAAAACGTTTTACAAAAGTGCCATCCGGTTTAAAGACATCCACATAACCATTACCGGCGCCGCTCTGGTCATCCATATTCTCAGGGCCTTTTTGTTTTGCGTAGATTATATAAAGCAGCCCCCCGATGTTCTGGATATTGAAAGGCGCGAAACCCGCTGGTATATTGGGGTCGGTAAATGTCTTATTGGTAACGTAATTAAACGACTGGTCATACACATCAACGTTTGCGTTGTGAAAGTCTGCCACATAGATAAAGTTACCTGTTCCGTCATTAGCAATAGCTATCCCTTTATACACCGCGTTCTCCGCCGCTCTGTCGGCTACCTTAATGGTAGTATCTCCTTTGTTCCATGCGCTCACTATACCATCTTCAGTAACATAAATAAATTTAGCGGCCTTCCCATTTTCCGGTACTATAAAACTGGTTGTGGTATTATAAACCACCCCGCTTGGCGACGCCCCGAATGTATCATTTCCCAACGGGATACCCACATTAGCCAATAGCTGGTTGCCATTGCCATCATATATGGAGGTACTTCCGCTATGGTTATCAGAGATCCAGAATGCCCCTGTTGACCCCAATGAAATGCCCCAGGGATTGTCAAGCATAGTATCCACACGCACCGCGCCAAAGCCCGCAGTATCTGCAACTAAATTCACCTGCTGGTAATCGTGCCCACCTGTTGACAGGGAAGGCATATGGTCATGCTTACACCCTGCCCCTGCCATATTTATTACCAACAAAAAAACAAATAACACTGCAAATTGTCTGCTGGCAGATCGCTCTTTATTTTTTATGAAAACGTGATTTTCCTGCATTGAAACGTTGTGCATAAAAATGTTTTTTTACCGAAAATAATAACAGGACATGCAATTGTATAAAAACAACCTGCCCAAAACAAAGGTAATTATATGTACGGTTGATATTTGCTGACGAAGCGGGCAAAATCAATGACGAACCCCAATCGGACAATTCTGATAACACCCGTTTGGTTTAAATGCCGGGTATTCTATTACCTTTAAGTAACATTATTTGTATTTTAAGGTGGTCAATAATGAATACTGCTAAAGCATTTTTGTATGCCATTTTACTGTCTGCGCCCATATGCGGCTTCGGACAGGAAGAAGTGTATGAGGTCAACAATGGCACAATCCGTTTTCATTCAGACGCGCCACAGGAACTGATAAGGGCTGCATCAAAAAATCTGATCGGGGTCATTGACCTGTCAAAAAGGACGTTTCTTTTCAAGGTTAATATTGCATCCTTTGTCGGGTTTAACAGCCCGCTTCAGAAAGAGCATTTTAATGAAAACTACTTAGAGAGCGATATATTTCCATTCGCTACTTATACAGGGAAGATAATTGAGGAGATTGATCTTACGAAAAATGGCGATTACAATGTCAGGGCAAAAGGGAAATTAACTATTCATGGCGTTGACCATCAGCGGATAATAAAGTGCCGTGTTATTTGCAAAAACGGAACGATAACCGTGCAATCGGATTTCACAGTGCTGTTAGCAGACTATAACATAAAAATCCCGAGGATCGTTTCCGATAAGCTGTCGCCCGAAATTAATGTTTCCATAAACGCATTGCTTATGTCCCGGCCATCGTCATAAACCGGTGGTCTCATTTAGTCTGTTTCCCATTTCATCCATATACTTTGTAAAGATTAAAATAGCCTGTTATTTTTGAATCAGAACTTAAAATAAATAAACCGGATGTACCCCTCATCAAATAAGATCAGCTTTATACAAATGGCAGCGCTGCTGCTATTCTTCTCCATTACTCTATATGGTTGTTATTACGACAATTCTGCCTCTATATATCCCCAATCGCCTGCTCCAGGCAGCACCCTTTGCGATACCACCAATGTTTCTTATTCCAAAACGGTCAGCCCTATACTATTGCAAAATTGCGCGTTAGCCGGTTGCCATGCCAGTTCTTCGCCTACCGGTGGATATACTTTGGATAACTATGACGGCGTCCGGTCAATAGTATTAAGCGGCAGGATCATCGGCGCAATAACACATTCACCCGGATATTCGCCAATGCCAAAAGACGCAGCAATGCTGAATACCTGTGAAATAGGACAAATAACAAGCTGGATAAACCAGGGAGCGCTTGATAATTAACAAACTTAACTATACTTATAAATGAAAACCACACACTTTTTTCTTATTACCATAATGACGATCCTGCTGTCAACAAGTAGTTTCGCACAGGTAATTAAAGAAGATACCACAACAGATAATACCGATTATCTTGAAAAGATACTGGAGCAGGAAAATCCTGGCGCAGGGCATTCCGTGTATTATACTACGGCCACGTTTAAATCAACGCGCATCATCAATGGCCAGAGTATAGAAAATGTGGGTAAGGGCGTACTTGATTTCAGAATATCCCATAGGTTCGGGGAGTTAAACGAGGGCATCCAGAACCTGTATGGATTAGACAATGCGACTACAAAATTCGGGTTCGATTATGGCATTACCGATTGGCTTATGGTTGGGGTTGGGCGTAGTAGTTTTGAAAAAGAATACGATGGCTTCTTCAAGGTGAAAATAATACGCCAGGATATAAATAACCACAGGCCGGTAAGCGTCAGTTATGTGGGCGGCATGTCGGTGCAAACGATGTCTGTTGTGAATATTCCGGGATATACTTACTACCTGAGCAACAGGTTATTTTATTTCGACCAGTTGCTGATAGCTCGTAAGTTCAGTAAATCTTTTTCGTTACAGCTAATGCCCAGCTACCTTCATTATAATCTTGTGCCCGATGAAAGCCAGCCCAATGATGTATTGGCAATAGGGATCGGGGGCCGTATGAAAGTCAGTAACCGTATTGCCATTACCGGTGAATATTATTATGTAATTCCGGGGCATAGTTTAGCCGGTTATAATAATTCAGTTTCCATTGGCATTGATATAGAAACAGGCGGGCATGTTTTCCAGCTTTTCCTTACTAATTCTTCTGCTGTCACTGAGCGTACTTTTATTGGGGAAACCACCGGGAATGCGTTGCAGGGGCATCTGCACTTAGGATTTAATATTTCCAGGGTATTTACAGTTGTCCGCTCAAAGGAGTTAATAAATGTGGACAGTAAAGCATGGTAATTGAAGTTGCTTTAAATTGGTTCCGAATTTATGCGTAAGATAACGTTGGCCATACTCATTATTTTACTCTCTTGCATAGCAAGGGCGCAGAAACCTTTTACCAGGGACTATATGTTAATGGAATCAGGTACCGGCGTCAAAGTTAATGCGCTTGCACAGGATAAGACCGGGTACATATGGATTGGAACGGATAACGGCCTGATCAGGTATAACGGCCAGGGCTTTACAAAAATACAGGATAGCATACATAAACCGGTAACAGCAATTTCTGCAAATGGCGATAATGTTTTGATTGGCTACAATAATGGAAAAATAGGGCAGGTAGTCAATTCATTTGTCCAGCCAATGTACATTGCCAATGGGCCTTCCTCATTAATAACGTCCCTTTCCGCGTATGGGTTAAACGTATTGCTTGCCAGTACAGAGGAGGAGGGAATTTTTGTGATTGTTAATGGCACATGTATCGGGTTAAATATTTCAAACGGATTGTCGGATAATTTTACTTATTGCCTATCTGTGATAGGGGATAGCCGTATTTTAGCCGGAACAGACCTGGGTATAAATGATATTACCTTAACGAACAATAAGGTGGCAGCAAATGTATCTACTACTAAACAAGGCCTGCCTGATAATATTGTGAGCGTTACAAAGAATATTCCAGGTACTCCGCTTTACCTCGTTGGCACACAGGAGGGGGGCGTTGTCTTGTATAACAGGGATAATAAGAAAATAACCGGCTCCTTTTCACCCGGAAATAAATGGACTTATGGGCAGGTGAATGATATACTGCCGGTATCCGCAAGGCGGGCATGGGTAGCCACTGAAGATGGCTATTTATTAGAGATGCAGATGAATGACACATTTGGAATGGAGATACACCCATATTATTATCCCGGTAAGACCTTCAAAAAATTACTGGAAGACAAGGTAGGTAATATCTGGTGCGGAACAAACCAGGGTTTAACCATGATGACCGGCGAATATGTTACCGGCATAAAACCTGGCGCTCCTTATTCACTACATGATGCCACTGCAATGATATGGGAAAATGGCCGGCTTTGGATTGCGTTAAAACAAAATCTCTATACAGTGTTTCTAAATGACTCCCTACCAAAACTTGTCCATGCGTTTACTGCTAAAGCAACGATAACAAGCTTGTATAAAGACAAACAGAACCGGCTGTGGATAGGCACACTGGGGGATGGCTTATACTATGAAAAAGAAAAGAACAGGATCATTAAGGTTACGGGTATTAATGAGTTAAGCGATGATGAAAGCATATTGAATATTACCGGTAGCGGCGACCACCTCTGGGTAGCTGGTATAAAAGGAGTTGAAGAATTATCATTACCGGTAAACGGGCAGCTTACTTTTATCAGGCATCATGGGAAAAAAACCGGTATTGGCAGCGATTATGTGTACCAGTTGTATTCCGACCGTAAAGGCAATATATGGATGGCGACCGATGGCGCAGGCGTATGTATGTACGATGGTTCGGAATACCACCACTGGAACTCCGTATTCGGGCCAGGCGGTAAGGTTGCCTATAGTATCACAGAAGATATTTTCGGCGACATATGGGCGGGTACTATGTACAAAGACCTGTATCATTACCACAACAACGCCTGGGAAAATTTACGGCGACAGGAAACACAATATGCCGACATTAATATTTCCACAGTAATGGCTAATGCCACCGGCCAGGTGATTTCGGTATATGAGCGGTGCATAGATGAATGGTACCCCGAAAGCCGCTATTTCAGGCATTTCAACAGCGCACTGGGCATGGGTATTGACAGCACTTCAAATGTATTGAACTGCGCTGCAAAAGACGATAAGGGAAATGTGTATCTGCCCTACCAGCATGGCATACTCGTGTTCAGAAACCAAAACGTGAACTACGATATAAGGCCATCCGTTCATATTGTTCATCCGTTGGTGTACAATAAACCGGTTTTAAGCGGTAAGCACAATTTTGATTATGACGAAAACTATATGGGCTTTGCGTTTGATGGTATCAGCTATGCAAACCATGAACGGTTAAATTACCGTTATACCTTGCAAGGCCTCAATGATGGCTGGATATATACAAGAGACGCATCGGCAAGTTTTCCAAAACTATCACCGGGCAATTATAAATTCAGGGTGCAGGTTTCTTTAAACCCCGCCTTTGAACATCCTAATGAAGACAGCTATAACTTTACAATAACTGCCCCTTTCTGGAAAACCAATTGGTTTTATGTTGCGGCAACCTTAATGATATTTTTAATCGGGTATCTATACGTGAAACTGCGTGAAAAAAGGTTGAAAAGTATTTCACTCTTACAGCAGGAACGTATGATGTTTGAGTATGAACATTTGAAAAGCCAGGTAAACCCGCACTTTCTTTTCAACAGCCTGTATGTGCTGTCTATACTCATCGAAGAGAAAAAAGAAAACGCTTTGAGCTATACCGTACACCTTGCCGACCTGTACAGGAACATGCTTGCCCACAGCAAAAATGACCTGATCTCACTCAAAGAAGAATTTGAAATACTAACGAACTACATCCACATCCAGCAAACCAGGTTTGGGGAAGCCCTGCAGGTGATAACAGATATTCCTGCCGAGGTGATGGAGACTAAGAAGATAGTACCTTTAGCTTTACAATTATTGGTAGAAAACGCCATCAAGCATAACGTGGTATCTAAGGCCCAACCGCTCATCATTTCTATAACCGCTTCAAAACATGAAATTATTATCCGCAATTTTATACAGCCTAAAATGAGCAAGGATAAAGGCGCGGGCATAGGCCTTGTGAATATCAGGCAGCGTTATGGCCTGCTCACAAAAAGACCGGTGACGTATGGCGTGCATGAAAATGAATATATTGTTAAATTGCCGTTGTTATGAATATTGTACTGATAGAAGATGAGCATTTAGCCTACCAGAGAATGGCTAAATTGATTAAGGAGATCGCGCCGCTATCACAGATAGTAGCGCACCACGATACAGTTGAATCTGCCGCGAAATGGTTTCTGCAAAACCCATTGCCAGACCTCGTACTCCTTGACGTCCAGTTATCCGACGGCACAGCATTCGACCTGCTGAAATTAGTAAGTATTGATTGCCCCGTTATTTTCACCACCGCCTACGACCAGTATGCAATTGATGCTTTTGCCACCACCAGCATTGATTATTTACTAAAGCCTATAAAAAAAGCAGACCTCGAACATGCTTTTCAAAAGCTGAAAAAATACAAGGATATTTTTCAGCACAGGGAACTTTTAAAGAAAGACATACAGGCGCCTGCCGAATACAAAAAGAGATTTGTGATACGGTTTGGCGAGCATATAAAATCGCTGGCGGTGGAAGATATTGCTTACTGCTACAGCGAAAACAAAAGCACCTATGCCCGCACTGCCGATGGACGTATATACCCCTTGGATAACAACCTGGATATGCTGGAATGTATGCTGAACCCGGCTGATTTTTTCCGCATCAACCGCCAGTATATTATTTCGTTAAAGGCCATCAGCGAAATGAAAACATACAGCAAAGCCCGCGTTATCATCCGCCTTAATCCCATAGTGAAGGAACCACCTGTGGTAAGCTCTGAAAGGGCCGGTGATTTCAAGAAATGGCTTGCGGGGGAAGCGTATTAACAACATATTTTTACAAAACCTGCGCCACCAGGAATTTCAGGTATTGGGTGGAGGGTACATTAAAGAGAATAGGGTGGTCTGCCGCCTGTGTACGCCACTCTACCTGCCGCATGGTACGCTTGCCGTCCTTAGCTGCCGCGCCGATAATATCCAGGAACATTTCCGGCGGAACAAGGTTGGTACAGGAGGCGGTCACTAAAAAACCACCGGGTTTTATGAGCTTCATAGCACGCAGGTTTATCTCTTTATATCCCGTAACCGCCTTCTGTATATTCTCCCTGCTCTTGGTGAATGCGGGCGGGTCGAGGATGACGGTATCATATCGCTTGCCGTCTTTGCCCCATTGTTTTAAAACATCAAAAGCGTTTACCGCTTCAAATTTGCAAATGTGGCTGTAACCATTCAGTTCCGCATTACGGTTGGCAACGCTGATAGCGTTTTCCGAAATGTCGAGGCCCAGTGTGCTTTTAGCGCCGTATTTAGCGGCATGTAAGGAAAATGTACCCGTATAGCAAAAAGCCTCCAGTACATCTGCGCCTTTCACCACATGCTCTATTGCGCGGCGGTTGTCCTGCTGGTCGAGGAAGTAGCCGGTTTTCTGGCCGTTCTCTATATCCACATGAAATTGCAGCCCGTTCTCGTTAATGATAATATTGGTATCGAAAGGGTCTGATAAAAACCCCTTTATTTCCTGCATACCTTCCAGCAGGCGCACAGGCACATCGTTGCGCTCATAGATACCTTTCGGGCTGAATATTTTCTGTATTGCGGCTATAATAGCTCCCTTCCATTTTTCAATGCCGAGGGCTAAAGTCTGTAGCACAAAATAGTCGTTGAACTTATCAATAATAAGCGCGGGCAACTGGTCGGCCTCGCCAAAAATGAGGCGGCAATTTTCCACATAGCCCAATAGCTTGCGGTACTCCCATGCGTCCTTTATCCGGTTGTAAAAAAACAGGTCGTCTATAACTTCGCTTTTATCCCTCGTAAGCAGGCGGATGCGTATCTGCGACGCCGGATTGATATACCCCTTGCCTACAAAAGAGCCATTGTAAGAATACACTTCCACTATATCGCCGGGTTCAGCCGCACCCTCGCTATCGCCCAGTTCATTGCCGAATATCCAGGGGTGGCCATTTACCACGCGATCCCCTATTTTTTTCCTTAAAAAGAATTTTGCCATGCGGCAAAGGTAGGTGGATTGGGTCGCTTCTTGCAAAGGAGTAAAATTTTAAACATTTTTCGTAAATTTGAAGAAATAAACTAATGATTATGTCTATTCAACAAATGCAACAGCAGATCATTGAGCAGGTAGCCTCGGTAAATGATGAAAATATTCTCCGTATGCTTGATGAAGAATTGGCTTTTTACCTGCAACATAAAGAAGACACAGCATCTCAACTTTCTGAAAAAGACCTGGAGGAATTAATCTTGCTTGCCAATGAACCGCTTGAAAATAACACAATGTCTCTTGATGAGTTTAAAAGCGTTATGGATAAATGGCGTATGAAATAATAATCAACAAGCGTTTTACCAATAAGCTGCTTCATGTATTGGATTACCTTGAAAAAGAATGGGGAAAAAAGGTAGCCTACGAATTTCAGGATAAGGTTTTTGTACGGATATATATGTTGCAGTTAAACCCGTTCATTGGCGCTCCTACCGGTGTTGCCAGCGTTAGAAGCACACTCATTACCAAACACAACAGAATGTATTACCGGGTAAAAGGCAATAAGCTCGTAATATTGAATCTCTATGACACACGAAGCAATTACCAAAAGAAAAATTATTAAGAGTAAAGAGCCGGTATCTAAGTTGGAAACATACCTGAAAAAAATGCGCCGCTATGCGGATACTGCTCCAAGCCTTGATGAGATAACAAAGATTGTTGAAGAAGTAAGGACGGAACGCTATGCCAAAAAGTAAAGCAGAGAAAGTTTTTAAATCATAGCTGATTTCTTAATTCTAATCCTTTTTTCTTTTTAACGTGTTTAGCATAATAATAGCTTAAAAAATGGTCAACCTGACCAAGATTGTCAAATTTACATTTTTGAGCAATAGCAATTATTAAGTCATTATATTCTTCGTAGGTTTCAGTTTTGAAATTATTTGCCATAGGGAATTTTTTATAGCCAATATTTTCTATGCTTTTTATTGTCCTTCCATTTGCTACAGAAAACTTTTGTGGGTTATATGTGTTCATTAATTCTGTAAGACCGTTAATACCGTATTTTTCAATTGATTGAACCAATGGCAAAACTTTTCCAAATAAAACAGAAGGCTTTAATGTTATATTCTCCTTTACCAACTGTATGATTTTAATGATGGTTTTATATTTTCGGGCAAATGTCTTTTTCCCTCTTAAAAGCCCAGAAGAGTAGTATAACTTAGCAATAACATTATAATGTTCAAGAAATTCATTTGGAGAAAGAATTTCTGATTTTGAAAGTTTATTTAGAAGTCGTTTAGCTTCCCTATAATTTTTAATTCGGTTTTGAAATCTCTCATTCCCTCCATTGTCAATATACTCCTTTAGATAGTTATCAAGTTTGGATAAATCGAACTCGTGAATCTGCTTTATTTCGTCTTCAAATTCTTTTTTTACTTTACGCTGTTTGCTCTTATAAATTTCATACTTCCTTTCGTATTGACTAATTTCCAATTCACTTACTTGAGTTGAATTGTTCGAATAAAATTCAAGGATTGACCTAAATTGTTTTTCTTCTTGTGAGCCTTTATTTGTTTCATACAATGCAGATATTTCAAAATTAGTTGCCATACCTCCACCTGTAAGATTTGCTGAACCAACAAGAATTGAGATTTTACTTCCTGATCTGAAGTAATATATTTTAGGATGAAAAGTTGAATTATTTTTCTTGATGATAAAAACCTTGTGTTCCTGGCGATGCAATTTTCTTATAGCTTCTGGTTCTGTTAAGTAATAATCAGTACCTATATAAAAGGTGCATTTTCCTATTTGTGAAGAAAGCATTTTGAGTAAAGAATTTAATCCTGACATTTTTAAAAAAGCAACACCGATTATTATTTCATCTGCATGAACTAATAATTCTTTAATTGTTGCTAAATGTGTCTTTTCTGTTTGGTTTGAAACAAGTTCCATTTTTACTGATTTATTGATGATTTGAATACTATAAATATAGAAAACAAATCTCATTGTTTTGTCGCAAAAATTTTCTGGCTGTTTTTCATTTGTCTTACACTAATTTTTAAGTATCTTTATTGTAAACATTATATGCTATGACATTAAAAGATGCAAACTCTCTTGCAAAAGATTTACAACCTTATGTCGGACAGAAAATGAAGCCTTACGGCTCTAAAGTAATGGAAATACTTATAGTGCCATGTGACCTAATGCAGGCGAATTTATTTATCACTTCTATAGTAACCAAGAACAAAACTCCAAAAGATTTATACCCTTTCTACGGTAAGGATTTTACAGTTTTGGTTTTATTTGACCCAATAAACAGGCTACTACATAAAGATGGATTGCGCAAAGTACCCTATGAAATATTTCTCCACAACAATAATCTAACTTATACAAAAGATAATAAGTCGCAAACAATCTGACTCAATGATTTCCGTCCTCGCCAGATCTTCGCCCTTTGCGAGACTTGGCGATACTTACGCCGGGCAGGATACATCAACTTCCCCGCTCCGATTGCCGCCGTGTCCCTGAAAAAGGAGATGCCGGCGGGGAGATCTTTTTTTCCGTCCTCCTCGAGTCTTCGCCCTTCGCGAGACTGCGATACTCACGCCGGGCTGAGACCAGACTGTGTAAATGGATATAATTAGCAAAGTTATTTTGTTCTTTTCCGCACAGGGTCTCGTTTATTCATAAATACACTATAAACTACGATTACTGAATCGAATACTTCATAAACAATTGTGTATGGAAACCGGTTTACTTTCCCTTCTCTTACCGGCTTATCGTAATAGGAATGAGTATGTGGATTGTGCAGCAAACTTTTATAAAACTGCTCCAACTCATCTAAAAATTCTACTCCAAGCCCTTCTTTTTGTAACTCATACCAATCGAAGGCTTCAATAGCCTCAAGAGTAGCTAAATGGCGAACTTCAATCTTATAAGCCATGTCTTAGCTTTTTGTTTATAGCCATCTGCCGTACTTCTTCCGGGCTATACGATTTACCTTCGCCACGCATGTATTTTTCCCGTTCCGCCATTATCAGTTTCTTTCTTTGTACATCGGTATCCATTTCGTTTTCAAAAAGAGTATAGATAGCCGCAGCTTTCTTATCCTCTATGGTATCTATAAAATGGTGCAGCTTTTCACGTATGCCTGTTGTGTTCATAAACCTGTTATTTATACAAATTTACCTGTTTTATTCAAATAAATAGAGCTACTCAGGTACTCTCGTCTTTGCGAGCCGGAAATATAAGCTGATATATATTCCAATGCTGAACGGCGAAGCAATCTCACGGAATCCATATTTTGCATTTCGTGAGGTTGCTTCGCCGCATCAACAACATATCTGATGTGCAACAAAATGAACTTTTGCGGCTCGCAAGGACGAACTTTAATTTCTTTGCTGAACTTTTTAGCTTCTTTTCAGCAAATGTTTTTTTATGACCCGTTTTATTCAAATAAATAGAGCTTCGGAAAATCCGAAGCTCTATCATTTCAAAATGGTAAGCAACTCTTACGATTTTATGAGCACTAATTTCTGTGTTTGTTGCAGCCCGTTCCTGTCAATGGTTACAAAGTAGTTGCCGGGGGCAAGCTGGCTGACGTCAACAGAAATGGTCTGCGAGCCTTTTTGCAACGTTACTGTTTTGCTTATCAATACCCTGCCTGTTATATCAGACACCTGCATTACCGCATTGCCGCCAGCATCGCTGTTTCACGTCCTCGGCGGGTCTCCCGCCCTTCAGCGGGGACTCGCCGATACTCGCGCCGGGCAAGCAACATCAACTTCCCCGCTCCGATTGCCGCCGTGTCCCTGAAAAAGGAGACACCGGCGGGGACATTTTTTTATTTCAGCTTTTGGGCTTGAATGAATGCCCGGCAAAGAAATAAGATTTATCCCCAAAGCAGGTACACTATCTCTTCCTTGCTTTTGTTAAAATGAGTAGCTATGTCTCCGATAATATCAGAAAAAGTGCCTGCTTTTATCGGATCATGATTGGGCACAGTAATGTGGTGCTCGCCGTTTTGCAGGGTAGTTAACCGTATATGGCTCCCTACCTGACGGACCACTTTGTAGCCTAATGGTTTTATAGCGTTAATCAATTTCTGGCCGCTTATATCTCTTGGTAATTTCATGCTGCAAATACCTCTTCTTTTACTACATGAAGACGTATAAGGCGTGTTTTATTATCATAGTAATGGCAATGAACGGCCTCTTTTACTGCCTCTTTTAATAGTTCTATGGTCTCTGCTTCCGTAAATATGGATACGCCAAGGCCTTTCGCAATATATCCGCCTTCTTCGCTTTCTTCAACTAAAAAAATGATCTCTTCCATTGTAATCTGTTTTTGCAAATTTACTGTTTTATTCAAATAAATAGAGCCTCGGAAATCCGAAGCTCTATCATTTCAAAAATGGTAAGCAACCTTATGATTTTATGATCACTAATTTTTGTGTTTGCTGTAGCCCGTTCCGGTCAATGGTTACAAAATAGTTGCCGGGTGCAAGCTGGCTGGCGTCAACAGAAATGGTCTGTGAGCCTTTTTGCAATGTTATTGTTTTGCTTATCAATACCCTGCCTGTAATATCAGATACGTTCATTATTGCATTGCCGCCCGCATCGCTGTTGATAACCGCATTGAATGTTTGGTTGGCGGGGTTGGGGTAAATATTGAAGGTGTTGTAAAGCGCAGCGATACTCTTAACACTGTTCACTGAAGATGAAGCGGCGGTATCAATAGTGTTCAGCGTGGTGTTGGTCATAATGGGCGCGTTATAATCAAAATAAATGGACGCGCGGTTTTTGATCTGTGTGCCATGAGCCAGGTTCGGCATCAGTTTCACCGAATAAGTAAGCATACCATTACTCCTTACTTCATCGCTTGCTTTGGTGGGCAGGTTTATCTCGTTGAAAATAAATTGGGCTATCTTGCTGCTGCCCGATTGTGTCAGCATTACCCGGCAATTATTGCCCGATTCAAATATGGGAGTAAGGGAAGTCCAGTTCAGGTTGTTATCCAGCGTATCTACTACCACCACATTTTCTGCCGGGGCCGTACCTGTGTTCTGGAAGTGTACCATGTATTCGAGCGTGGAATCGGTATAATTGATGTATCCCTGCGAACCCTTGCCCACCGGGCTTACTTCTTTAAAGTTAGGGTCAAAAGAACCAACCGTGTAGGTAGTGAAATAATTTACGTTATTCCAGGGAGAATAATCGGTGAGCCAGTTGGTGATCGGAGCCTTGTAAGAAACTGAATCTTTGAACACTACCGGGGTACCCAATGGAATATCGGTAGGTACATTGTACGTCATAAAAAATTCCTGCGAAGCGCCGGGCATGAGCGTAGGGAAAGAACTTGTGGACTGGTACTGGTAAGATGAACCAGAGAAATCTCCACCCGGAGTAAACGTAGGTGCGAATAATTGCCCGTCAGGATTGTAGGTTACATAAATGGAATCTTCCGGTATAGTACCATGATTGCTTACGATGGTTACATGGCTGTAGGAATGCCCCGGTATAGGCCGTGGCAGGTCGTAATCCCAGGTGCTGATGTGCATATCATGTATGGTGTCAATAGTGTTTGCGAAGTTCACCGTATTCACACACCCACCACCCGCAACAGATACCACAGCTACGTTATTGGGCTGGCAGGAAGACAAAGGATAGAAGGTAAGAACCGTTTCTGAAACCGTATAAGAACCCGATGGAACTTTGTAAGAATAATGGCCGGAGGCGTCGGTATAAGTATAGCCCCTGCCGCTGATGTATATCTGTATGTTAGGGATGCCCGCTTCCCCGGGATCCTGTATGCAGTTGTCATTGGCGTCATAATATACAGTGCCGGTAATGGTACAGTAACAACTGGAAGAGGTATCGTACCCTACATAAGAATACATCCAGGGAGAAGTGCAGCCGAGGGAATCGGTGACGCCGACCCAGTAAGGGCCATGTGGCAGACCCGATATGCCGGCGGTAGTACCGCCATTGCTCCAGGCATAAGTATAGGGAGCCGTACCGCCCCAAACCGCAACACTGTCCATTCCATCGCTATTGAATATGCAGGTAGCAGGCGTAGTATTTACACCAATACCAATGGGTGAATTATATGGAAGGTATGGTTCTTTGGTTATCTTACAATCCAGGGCATCGGTAATCACAACAGTATAATCTCCTGCCGGTTCGCTGCTGATACCCGCAGTGGTAGCGCCCGTACTCCAGGAATAAGAATAGGGTGTAACACCACCTGCGGGATATACCGTAAGGCTGCCGTTTGATAAGGTACACAACGCAGGCGTGGCCGCAAAAGTTGCGCTCATCACATCTATCGGCGGCACATAAACTGTCCCCGACTGTACGCAGCCACTATCATCCGTTACACTAAAATAATACAAGCCATAGGTTAAGTTTATTGCGGTGAGGCCGTATTGTGCAGGGCTTGTAGCCCATGTAGTTGTATAAGGAGCCGTACCACCCACAGGGCTTATAGTGGCAGTACCATCGGGCGTGGTACAAAGGCTTGGCGTAGCGGTATAAGTAACGGTAATAGGCGTGGATGCGGTTACCGAACCGTAGCTGCCGCCTATACAACCATTGGCATCGGTTACAATAACATTATAACTCCCGGCAGTTAAGCCTGATTGCGATTGCGTAGTAGCGCCATTGCTCCATAGGTAAGAATAAGGAGGAGTGCCGCCGGAGCCGAAAGCGATAACTGCGCCGTTTGACGCCACACAAGTAGCAGGCGTGGCAACAATAGGAGCGGTAATAGTAATGCTTTGGCGAACAAAACCAAGTACAGAGTCGGCAGTGCAACCAACGGCGTCTGTTACTTTTACAGAATAGGCTCCCATAACAAGCCCGAATATAGAATCTGTAGTAGCGCCATTAGACCATAAGTACGTAAATGGAGGCACCCCGCCGCTATATGTGTGTACAACAGCGGTGCCGTTTGTGCAGTTTGCAGGGGTGGTAGCTATGCTGTCGTAAAAAGAAGGAATAGTATAAGCATAATCCGAAATGCTGCTGACCAATGACCCGAAAGTACACCCTGTAGCATCTGTAACGGTAACGCCATACAAACCCGCAGGCACATATAAAGTGCCGCCTGTACCCACAAATGCCGATGTAGTGATATTATACCATTGGTAAGTAAACGGGCCGGTGCCACCAGCGCATACGTTTGCGGATATGGTATCTAATGCCGGGCAAAGCCCCGGTAAAGCGCCTATGGAACAAATAGTAAATGGCGGGGCGCCCGGATAAAGAGCGGAGCTATCGGTAATGCCAAGTGCATCGGTAGCAGAAACAGTAAGTTCACCACCCGAATAACCGGTCAACGCATCGCTAAAGCCGGAAACACCGGTATGGATTATAGCAGCGCCCGAAGTACCATAAGTTTGCCAGGTTACCGTTAACGGAGGGGTAAGGCTGGTTGGAAAACTTGCCGTCAGGATGCCGTCATCATGGCAAGGCGGGGTAGTGAGCGTAAACGTTGACTGCGCATACGACGAGACCGAAAGCGCTGCACAAAGGATAAAAGGAAAAAATTTCTTCATAATCATAAATTTTGTCAATAAGCAAAGACGATGTTTTTCAGGCTATTGTTAGTAAAACTGAATTCTTTTTAAGAATCTTATCAATTATTGATAATGCAACCACTTCTCCCTTGACTTCCGGCAAGAGATCATTCATTTCTACGTGTAAATATAGGCAAAATTCCATGCTATAATGCTTTTTTTCACACACTCTGAATGAATTTGTATATTTGTGTTTATGAATGGTGATATACATGACGCTATAAAAAGTATGGTACTTACCTACCTGCCAGGCGCGCGCATCCTGCTTTTTGGCAGGTGTATTTGCGCTCTATTCATACTTTTTTGTATCGTTGTGGTGTTGCAGTCCCGGTCTTTCCTCTCCCAGATATTAATGCAGGTGATGAAGCCGGTTTTTTTTAATTTTCTATTCATTATGTTTTAATTCGCATCAATGCCCACCTATGCTGCTGTCATAATCAATGCCCTGCCTGCGCAGAATGCCCTTTACGCCTATGGCAAATAATGCTAAGTAGGTAAAACAAAAAACAGGCACCCAATACGAATTATGAATGCCGATGCTTGCAATGTCGGCGAGCTTGCCTTGTATGGGCGGGATAATGGCGCCGCCAAGAATCATCATTATGAGGAACGCGGAGCCTTGCGAGGTGAACTTACCAAGCCCGGCAATAGCGAGTACAAATATGGCCGGCCACATAATGGAGCAAAACAACCCGCCGCTGAGAAACGCATAGATTGCCACAGTGCCGGTGGTGAATATACCGGTGAGCATAGACAATATGCCGAGCATGGAAAATATAAGGAGGGTTTTTGCAGGTTTATCCTGCCCGGCATAAAAGGCGCAACCCTGTATGAAAATGCAGACAATATAGCAATACAATGGCCTGACGTCGTTTTGCGCTATGGCATTGACGCCAAGCACTACCCCGAATGCAACAACCGGAACCAGGAAAATGAGTATTGTTTTCAGGGTTTGGGATGGCTCGAATATTTTTATGGAACCCGTCCAGCGGCCAACCATTAGGCTGCCCCAGTACATGGAGATAAACGGGGCTACCTGCGAGGAGGTATATCCGCCAAAATCGTGCGTTTGCAGCAATGCGCCGAGGTTGCTTTGTATAGACACCTCTACGCCCACATAGGTGAATATTGCCAGCATACCCAATACCAATTGCGGGTATCTCATAGCGCCCCAGCCTGTTCCGTTTTTTTTTGCCATCAAAAGAGCGGTAAGCAACGACCCGACGATAAATACCAATCCGCCAAAGAGCCATTTAACGCGGGTAAACTCTACTTCGCTTAGCAGGTTCTTATCTTCCGTAACAACCATATAACTCCTGAATACGGGGATAAAAACGGCAATAAGCAATAAGGTCATTATGCCCAGCGCCATCAATGCTTTGGGCGACTTTTCGGTATGGGTATCGTACTTGCCGGAAGGTAGTTTTTTTGAGAAGAAAAATAAGGCAGCAGCTATGAGGAAGAGCGCACCCACACATGCGTACAATATAGTAACCTTTCCCAGCCCTAAAGAATTGATCTGGTCATCGCTTGCCTTTGTTGCGCCGAATAATGCCAACGCTACCACAATAGGCCCTATAGCAGTGCCAAAAGAATTGATGCCGCCGCCGAGGTTGATGCGGTGCGCGCCGGTCTCAGGAGGGCCAAGCAGGGCTGCAAAGGGGTTGGCAGCGGTTTGTTGCAGCGAGAAGCCCAGGGCTACGGTAAACAACCCAATCAACATGCCGGAGAAAGTACCGGCGTTTACCGCCAATATCATTATTACTGCGCCAAAGGCGGAAAACAGAAGGCCGTAAACAATGCTGTTCCTGTAGCCCCAGCGGGCCACCACATCTTTGCCAAATACGGTTGCGATAAAGTAGATAGCCAATGCGCCGAGATAGTAGGCGAGATAAAAAGCAAAATCAATCAATTGCGATTGAAACTGGTCGAGCTTGAAATAATGCTTGCAAAACGGAATGAACACCCCGTTGCCGGCAGCTATAAAGCCCCAAAAGAAAAAGACGGTAACTAAGGTGGACAAGGCGCCTTTGTTATTGGCTGAGGTTGGCACGGCAGTATTATTTGGCTCCATTATAATTTCGTTTGGAGTAAAATAGGAACTAATTGTGAATAATTAAAACCCTGGCCAGCAGCGGACGGAAATTTCATGCAAAGAGCGCAAAGGTTTCGCAAAGGACGCAAAGGTTTTATCCTGATTTATTTTGTCATTTTTTCTTTGCGATCTTTGCGTATTTTTTCTTTGCGTGGAAGAATATCACATTATCCGGTGAAATAAAAAAGTGGGAGTTGATGGGATATGCGATGGATGGAAGGCTTTACTGGCTTGTTTGTTATATTTTTTGTCCTTATATCATCATATCGCATTGCTACGCATTTTGTATCCTGTATCGTCCTGAAATAGGTTTACCCCCCGTTGGGCGTAGTCTCCGACTGCTAAATTAAAACTCCGACTACGTCCTAGTGGTAGTCAATCTCCCGATTGACGAAACGGGTATGGGCAACGGTTAATTCTCCGTCTCACCAATGAAATAAACGTCTTTGACCGGGAAGGTTTATCCTATAGCCAGATTGAAATACTTTTTTTCCGGTATGAGGTCAGGGGTTTTTGTATTATATTTGATTCATGCCACGCACCCACGCAAAGAAATATTGCCCTTTATTCCGCAAATACCTGTCCGTCATTTTATTAGCGGCGCTGCCGTTGTTGTTTATTTCCGGCAATGCGTACAGCCACCGTTTCAGGGATACGCTGCATTTTAAAAAATCGCTGGCCGAAAAGAAAGCCCTGGTAATGACCGATAGCGCCCTCAACGAAATAGGCATTGACAGCATCCTCAACAAAATAGAAAATGTACACAACACCCTTACCCGCATCAATAACGCCACCAGCGTAGGCTTCGATACCCGCGACATCACCGACAACCTGCCTACTATAGATTCCAACGTGGATATTATTGACGACAACCTATCGCTCTACTCCAGTGTGCTGGATGTGAAGAACTTACAGATGTTTGAAGTGCTGCTTGCAGGCTTGCAGGGGCAGCTCACCGATTGGCGCGCGCTGCTGTTCAAATACAATAAGGAACTTGTGGACATGAGCGATGAATTGGGCGCGTTTAAAAAAGATACTGTTTTGAAAGCCATCCTTGCCGATTCCGCGTTCAGGAGCCTTTACATCAATGAAATAACCGACCTGAAAGGAAAATGGCATAACGCCAAAAAATCCCTGAGCGATAATCTTACTGCGCTCAACCAGCTACAGGCAAGCGTTACCAACGAATACTTTACTACCATAGACCTCCAAAACCGCAGCCGCGATATGCTGAAAAAAATAAGCGTAAAATCGCTGGGCAAGGAGTATGATTACCTGTGGGATATACATGGCAAAGATGTTGGCGAAAGCGCACAGGATGACCAGTTGGCACACAAGTCTTACCACGGCCAGCAAAAAATATTGCGCTACTATTTTATACGCAACTGGAACGACCAGATTTGGATGCTCTTTGCCGGCGTGGTTTTCATGCTATGGATATTCCTCAATTACAGAAAAGCAGAGAAAAATAATACCCCTGAAGCACACCACAAATCGTTCCTGTTTATTACCAAATTCCCCTTGCTTCCCACGCTTGTGGTACTGTTTAATCTCGCGCCTTTCTTCGATATTCATCCGCCTACCGCGTATATCGAAATAGTGGAACTCCTGCTGGTAGTGTCGCTTACCATTCTGCTCTGGAAAAGATGGCCGCGTAATTTATTTATTTGCTGGCTTGTTATCGGGGCGCTTTATATAGCATTCTCTTTCACCGGCGCGGCGCTCACACCCACCTTTGGTTTCAGGATTTTATTGGCGTGCCTTAACCTCATTTCCATAGTCTTCGGCATAATCTGGCTGCATACTATCAGGCGAAACACGCTTGTGTTTTCCGGTATGATAAAAACCGTTTCGGTCATCTATCTTATCCTCAATCTTACCGGCCTTTTTTGTAACCTGTATGGCAGGCTTAGCCTCGCAAAAATATTCAGTGTCACCGCTATATTCGGGCTTACGCAGATCATTGGCCTTTCTGTTTTTATCCAGATCGTTACAGAGGCATTCCAGCTTCAGACGGTGGTCAACAAAATGAAAGGTGGCATGACGGCTAAATTCAATTATACCAAAATAGAAACTCTTTTAAAAAGGATATTGATGATCATTGCCATCTGCATATGGACTATTGTTTTTACCATCAGCCTCAACATGTACAATGTTTTATTTTTCCAGCTAAAACATTTTTTAACAAACCAAAGAACCATTGGCAATACATCGTTCCAGGTTGGTAATATATTGCTGTTCATCGCCATTATTTACATCTCCAATATCATGCAGCAAGGCATCGGGTCGCTGTATGGAAGAACGGAAGGAAACTGGGACCCGGAGGTTAAAAAGAATGGCTCCCGCCTTGCCATGACGCGGCTTATACTTATCGTTATAGGCTTCCTCATAGCTGTTGCCGCATCAGGTATCCCTATGGATAAGATCACCATTGTGCTTGGCGCATTGGGTGTAGGTATCGGCTTAGGGTTGCAGAGCATTGTAAACAATCTTGTTTCCGGGGTAATACTCATTTTCGAGCAGCCTTTCCGCATCGGCGATTTTATAGAGTTAGGCGATAAGAAGGGCAGGGTGCTGGATATAGGCATCCGCTCCAGCAAAATAGTAATGGACGAGGGCGCCGAGATAATAATGCCCAATGCCGACCTGCTCTCTGGCCGCGTTATCAACTGGACCATGCGTAATGAAAATGCCCGTATAGAACTGCCATTATCTGTAGTGCCGGATATTTCTTTTGAGGAAATTGAAAAGGTAATAGTAGAAGACCTGAATACCAACGCGCATATCGTGAAAACCATTCCACCCGAAATATTACTTACCGGCCAGTCTGACAAAGCGATGAACCTGAACATACTGGTATGGATAGATGATGTGCATAAACTACAATCAATAAAAAGCCAGTTGCTCAACAACCTTTATAGCAGCCTGGCAAAGCGTGGAATAAAAATTGCATAATAAGGGGGTGCTAACAACAGCTATGCAGCTAAATCATAGCGATCATTACGCCGATTTCCCCAGATTAGATTAAAAGAGCCAAAATTATTTGTTAAAGCCAAATATATGGTTCCCCATTAGGGGTCAGGGGTTTACCTTTGTGGCATGAAGAAAAATAAGATTGCCGTTTTTTTGTTGTGTTTTTTCATGCTGCTGGGCATTTCTTTCTTAGCCTATTTTTATAAGATAAGCCATGAGCAGAAGGTATCTACACTACCCATTGTTGGCAACGACCAGAACCACCATATTGCGCCGTTCTCTTTTGTGAACCAGGATGGGAAAACCATAACCAACGAAGATGTAAAAGGAAAAATTTGCGTGGTGGAATACTTCTTCACTACCTGCAAGGGCATGTGCCCCCGTATGAATGAGGATATGGAGAAGGTGTACAAGGCATTCCGGGGTAATAAAAATGTACTGATACTATCGCATACCGTTGACCCCTTGCGGGATACCGTAGGCGCTATGAAAGCCTACAGCCTGCGCTTTGACGCCGATCCTACACAATGGTTATTCCTTACCGGCGATAAAAAACAGTTGTACGATATGGCGCGCTACAGCTACCTCATCAGCGCGCAGGACGATACCGCAGGTGTAAGCATTGACAAAGACTTCATACATGACAAGCACTATACACTCGTTGACGGCTATGGGCGTGTACGCGGCTTTTACGATGGGCTGTCGCCAACAGATATTGGCAGGCTGATAGGGGATATTAATGTGTTGCTGAAGGAGAACCCATAAAACCCCAAACCCCTAAAGGGGCTTCCCCTTATTACACAACTCGCGTCACTGCGAGGAACGAAGCAGTCTCACGCTATGAGTTACCTTGTGTGAACCCAATTTAATCTGAAACATTCCCATCTAATCCGGTTTTGATAAAGAATATATCGTTGTTTAGTTTCTTGTTGTTTATGTAATTGTTCTGGCCGATGATCTCGTAACCATCGCTTAATACAGATAGCCCGAACACTACATAATTGTTCCCTACCGCAGCAATTTTCTTTTGCCATTGCACATTAAAATGCGCGTCTGTTTTTATCAGTAATACTGATGTAGCAAAGGTACTGTTATACAGGAAATAATCTCCGGTGGCGGCCATTATGTAGCCGCCGTCTGCCGTAGCATGAATAACAGGCATGATCGCTTTATTGTCTATCCCGAAAACTGTTGAATCTATTGTATTCCCCGTAGAAGGGTCGAAAGATATGCCTGCTATGGAGCCGATCAAATTATACGCATAATTATAGTTGTATGTAGGAGCGCCATTAGTTACAAATCCAGACCATGTTAAAGTTGGGACGGTTATTGCAGTAGCAGCCACTGGCGCCCCAGTATTATTATCAGCAATATTAAAACCAACTGTAAATGGTACAGTACTGGCAAAAGCGGGTACTGTCTGGTTTCTAAACCATATAACATTACCGTTCTCGGTGGTTTTAAAGCAAAAAAGGCTGCCAATAGTAGTTGCATTAATTGAAGGAACACTGTCTAAATAATAACCGCAGATATAAACCCCATCGCTCCGGGCCATAATACTTAACGGCTGGCATTGCAGGTTGGCAGGTATTCCGCTTATGGGTACGGGTGCATTTATTAATGCCCCGGTTGCGGCATTTATTTTTGCTATAAAGGTAGCCTGTGAATCAATAATGGTTCTTGTGCCTATTGCAATGAGTATATTACCGTCTGCGGCGGCGCAGCCCGTAAGAGCATTAAATATATTATTAAATGCGTAGGACGAATCCCATAGTTTATCCATGTTTGCGTCAAAGCACGCTACATAAAACTGGTTAGTAACAAGGCTAATGCCGGATATAAAAAAATTGTTCCCGGCAAGGGCGAGGGTGGTAAAATTTCGCTGGTTAAAAACAACAGCTTTTGAAGTGATGAAATTGCCATGGCTATCAAATTTGTAGAGGTAAAAATTCGCGTTGTTTGAATCGTTGGATGGCCCGTCTTCCAGTATCAGAAAACTGCCATCGGCCAGCTTCAAAGAGTTAGTATTAGCAGTCGGCGGATACCCCAGGTGATAGTCTTTGAATTGCGGGTATATTGTCGTTGTGTTTTTTTTACAGGAATATACCAAAGCCAGCAGCATGGTTAACACTGCAAAACATTTAACGGAATAATTTACTTCCTGCCTGTTCCTAATAATGCCCATTACCGTCCGCTTTAATAATAAATAAATGATTGGTATCTAATCCATAGTCTTGCATTTGCCCGTTCATCAGTATATATCCATCATTAGTAACATTAATTCCGCTTATGTATAAAGACTGGGATGATAGCCCTATCTGTTTTCCTGTTACCGCCAGATTGGACTTAATTTCATACAAAAAGCTAAAAACATTCTTCATGACTGTCAGGTTTTCAGTTGCGGAAACTGCGATGGTCCCGTCTGCTTCCTGTGCTACCCCGGTAATGCCAACAGATCCGTTAGCAATACTGATATAGGTAGAATCAGTAGCAACGAAAGAGATGCCTGTTTTTATGATCTTTATCCGCATGTAATTATATTCATCCCATTCATCCGCAACAATAATAAATCCTCCGGTAGGTGATGGGAATACAAAATACCTGTAGATGTAGCCGGTCCAGTTGTAATATTTCGTTACATAGGTATTCAAATAGAAAACATTTGTGCCTGCCAGCATGGAGTCTTCTTGCAGCACGTTACCTGAATTGTCCATATGGTAGAAAACCATAGTTGTGCTGATGGTTTCGGAATCTGCCGTAATATTATATGCACGGCCAATAAGGGTACCAAATTCAAAGCTGCCGGATCCGTCATTGTATTGATAAATGCAACTTCCGTACTCCCCATCGCTGCTGCCATTTAAAGAATCAGGGTAATTGCTCTTAGTCCAGGTAACATTCCCCTGGGGGTCTATAAGAGAAAGAACCGGACTAGTAGCTCCTCCGGCTGTTTGTGAATAGGAACCATATACAAATATATTCCCTTGTGTTGCCAGGGATATTCCACCAGTACCAAACCATAGCGACCCTACCGTTCCATTTGCGGGTAATAGTCCGGCAAGCGGTACCTGGCCTATATACTGCCCATCACTACAATTAAATTTCAGTATTGTCCAGTTGCCGGTTGTATCTAACCCTAACAGGAAAAGTGTTTGCCCGTTGCATATAAAATTGTCGCTGTAAGTATTACCATAAAAACTCGCCTCGCCATAAGTGGTAAAGGAAAAATAATTTTTATTCCAGATAATATTACCGTTTTTATCTGCTTTAATGAGTGATAGCGGGCCACTTATTCCATTAACGCCCCTGGGGAAATAGCTGAAATACATATTACCGGTTGGATCGCTTACTATCGGCCCGGCATTGAGATAATCACTGTAGTTACCATTAGAAATGTCGAGCGGTATATTGCCGTAGGCCCTGAAGTAAGTATCGGATGGGTATGGCGAAGACAAAGGTTTTTTGCAGGCAGCAATGCAACATAGCGCTATAAAGAGAATAATAATGCGGTTCATGCTGTTTATAGATTTATACTGATTGCAATGTTGTAAACCCCAAACCCCTAAAGAGGTTTCCTCTCATTTCTCCTTATTCAGGTAAAAATAATAATAAAATTGTCAAATTGCAAATTATAGCTTGGATAAAGATTTGCAGCTAAATTGTGGTTCCCCTTTAGGGGACAGGGGCTTTTAATGCAACGTCCACCCCAGTAACAACCAGCCTACCACTATCAGCGGGGCGGGTATGCGGGTATAGTGAAGCAGGCAGAAAGTGATAATGACCACTACCAGGTTGCTCCATTCAAACGCCAGGGATTTATCGAACGCAATAGATTGGAACAGTATCATCCCTGATGCTATTATTATGCCTACTATCGCCGCGTTTATGCCTTCAAGCGCACGGAAGATGATGACATGGTGTTTCAGGTTTTCATAGACGGGAAATAAGAAAAACAACAATAGTGTGCTGGGCAGGAAAACAGCAGTGGTGGCCGTGATGCAACCGATCACCTGCCACAGCGGCCCGTACTGGCTCATAGCCACCCCGCCCACAAAAGAGCAGACGGAAAACACCGGGCCAGGCACTGCCTGCACCATCCCGAAGCCGGTAAGCAACTGCTCTGCCGTAAGCACATGGGCATTGGGCCTTAGCACGAACTGGTAAAGCATCATGGGTAACAGCGCCTGGCCGCCGCCAAATACTATTGCTCCGAACCGGTAAAAATTCTCAAACAGGTGGTATATCTCGCCATGCGGCCACCGCCTGCTTATGGCCAGTTCGCTAAGAATTACGGCTACAATGAACAGCAGTACAAAAAGCCACAGGTTCGTCCAGTTGATGCGCTTGGGCTTATGCTGCGGGTCGGGGATACGGTTGTTACTGAAATTGCTGATAGTGCCGGATATTAATAACAGGCACGGGAATACCCAGGGCGATTTGATAAACAACGTTGCCACAAGGCTGCCCACCATTATACCTGCCGTTGCAATGTATTTTACACTGGACTTCATCATTTTTGCCGCAGCATAAAATACAAACCCCACCGACATAGGTTGTATGTACGAGAACAGCTTTATGGGGATCAGTTTATTGCTGTGCGCGGCAGCGGTATCGAAATAAAAAATAAGAAAAGAGAACGCGCCCATGATGAGCGCCGCCGGGAATACCCATAGCAAAAGTGTAAGTATAGCCAGCGGCACGCCGCCCCGTTTCATGGCTATGAGGGTTACCGTTTGGGAGGATGTGGGGCCGGGCAGCATAGCGCAAAAGGCATTGTATTCCAGCAGTTCATCTTCGGTAAGGTCTTTCCTTTTCTGCACAAAGGTCTTTACCATCATTCCCATATGCCCCTGCGGCCCGCCAAAAGCCGTAAAAGAATATAAGAATACAGCCTTTAGAAATGGTATGTGCCGTAACAGCATCGGCCCGTTATTTGGATTTGAAAGTAAACAGAATTATGCAAAACGCAAAACCCCAAACCCCTAAAGGGGCTTCCCCATGTTATCTAAAACCCCTGACCCCTAAAGGGGAACCAAGCATTTAGCTATTTTTCTTTATTTCAACAGTATTATTAATTGTGCAGTTTTACTTCAATGGGATAGATTATAATAACAGATAACATGGGGAAGCCCCTTTAGGGGTTTGGGGTTAGAAAATGAGAGGAAGCCCCTTTAGGGGTTTGGGGTTTCCGGTTTTTCATTATCTTGCAGCGCAAATTAAAAATCATGGATCATTTAATACTTGGCGCTTTTTACGATAATGTAAATAAAAATGTAGGCCCTACCCTCATGTGGGTGTTCTTCCTGCTGATGGTCATAGAGCTTATCTATGTTATGGTGAAATACATGGATTCTCACGACAGAAAATAATATTTTGCCCGACCTCTCTCTAAATATCGCTGGTATCCGCAAGGATTACAGGCTTGCGGCGCTTGATGAAGACACTGTGGGGCATGACCCGTTGGCTTTTTTTCACAAGTGGTTCACGGAAGCCGAAGCTGCACAGATAACCGAAATAAATGCCATGACGCTGGCAACAGTGGACGCCAGATCCATACCACATGCACGCATTGTTTTGCTCAAAGGATTAGACGCACAGGGCTTTGTTTTTTTTACTAATTATGATAGTGCGAAAGGCAAAGAAATAAATAGTAACCCCGAGGTTGCCCTTGTTTTTTTCTGGAAAGAACTGGAGCGGCAGGTGCGCATAGAAGGCTATATAGAAAAGATAAGCCCGGCAGAGAGCGACAGCTATTTCCAGTCGCGGCCAGTGGGTAGCCGTATAGGTGCCTGGGCGTCCCCGCAAAGCAGGAAAATACCCAACCGGAACATACTGGATATTAACTACGCCAAGTACGAAGAAGAATTTTCAAATATTGACATACCCCGCCCGCTCCACTGGGGTGGTTACCGCGTAATGCCCAACCGCATAGAATTCTGGCAAGGCCGCGCCAGCCGTATGCACGACCGTATTTTGTTTACAAAAAATGAGACGGGGAATTGGGACAGGGCAAGGTTGGCTCCGTAAATCGGATTATTACAGCATTGGGGTGATTAATCTAATTTCTCCCGAAAGCAGCTTTTTTAAAATTGCTTTTTGCTGTTCAAATGTTTTCCCGTCCAGTTCTTTTGCAATTTGCTCTTTTACATTCCGGAAAAAAGTAACTGTGTCAAAATCCTTGCTTTTTTGTTGTTCAGTCTTCATATTTTATCAATTCTTTTGGTGTTCTTATGTCTATTGCCGGGTAGCCAAGTTTTAAATTAATGCTATTAAACAATCGTATCTTGTCAAGGTTTACTATATGCCTGAAATTCCAGCTTACCAGTACATCAATCCGGTTAATTGTAGCAATGGCGATATGATATGCGTCATTGAAACTAGCCTTTCCAAGTGCTTTCTCTACAATATATTTATCGGCTAATTCCCTTGCTTCTTCTGTAAAAGCAAGTGATACTAAACAATCAACAGGTACTTGGCTAACTAAATCTTTTACATGTAGTGGAGCTGGCAAAAGTTCAATATTGCTTATTTCAGAAATGTAAACGATAAAGTCCTTATTTAGTATTCTGTTAAAAAACAGTTTAGTGTCCTTTTCAAATTCTTTATCAAAGTATCCTCCGAATACAGAAGTATCAATATAAATGTGCTGTCTTATCACAAAACCAAAATTAGGAAAAACAATTGAAACTGGACTATAGTTGACAAAAACAGACCGATATGCTGACTTTTCTGAATATGAAGAGTTTCTAATTCCCCTACTTCCCCACCTTCACCGTATCTGCAACTCCTTTCCGCTTCCACCTAATCCCGTAACTGACATAGACATTGAAATCGAAAGCCGAATTTTTATCGCCTTCGCCATAGCCTGCTATGTATAGGGGGGAAAGGGCGTTGAATGATTTGCCGTTCATCATAAACTTGCCCCTGATGTTCCAGCCGGCAAACAGGTTGTTTAACAACTCCACGCGCATACCGCCGGTTAGCTCCACCCATATAGCTGCGAAACTTGTGCCTTTTGTAGAGCCGGAAGTGTTGCCCCATACACTGTCAATTACCGTGTAGGTGGCATTGCTCCTGTTTACATCGGCCATGCCTATGCGCAGGCCCATAAGCATCATATCCCAGTCTGTGGGCCGCTCGCGTGGCAGTATGGTTTTATTAAAGCCCAGCCTTATGAAGTTGTTCCTGGTAGTGTATGCAAGGTTTGTATAATCAACATTCGAGCCACCCCAGCCGCCTTCCAATACGCCATAAAATTCATTGTGCAGGTAATAATCCGATTCCAGTTCATACCCATACCTGTTGGAGACAAAAGCATTGATCACGGGCCGCGCAATATCTATACCGAGACACAACTGGTGGCCGGCAAGGTCCTTTTTTTTGACTTTAGTAGTACCGGTGGTGTCTGTAGCAGTTGTGTCGGCCTGTGCATATACGGGCGAACTGTACAGCGTCAGCCCGCTAATAATCAGGATGTATAAATATCTGCACATGCGTTGTGTTGACGTCATTGGTTACACTGGTGTTGATAAGATGCAGGGAGTCAATAATATTATGCGTTGAATAAACCGTATCAAGCGTATAAAAATAGGCATAGCCGCAGGAGTTTGAGAGGAACTGCAGATCCCTTTGATAACGGAACGTAATTACGTCATACTTAGCATATTTAGAGAGCGCCGTATCGGTTATAAACTGCCATTGGCAATAGGTAGTATCGGGAGAAAGGGATAGGGTAAATAAGGATTGCTGCGGATAAATTGTGCTATCGCTTCTGGTAGGGGTAAGCGCAGTAAATACTGCTGATGGCAATGCGGTGTCAATAAAAATAGTTGCCGTATCTGTTGGCAGGTGCATACACTCTATATTCAGGCTCGCGATTGTAGGGGTAAGGCAAGGCTGCCTTTCCACGGTACAGGTAAGCAATGCCAGGCCGCATAATGCAAATGAAATGACCAGGAAATGTGTATTTTTAATCATTCAGCGTGTTCAGTATTTTATCTATCTCCCCTATTACGTTATCCAACTGTTTGCGCATGTTCTCTTTATCTTCGGCGCTGCCTATGGTTTCGCCCATGTGCACGCTCACCATACCATTTTCCAATGACGACAGTTTTTTATTCAGCTTCTCAACCGATTTATTCTGTGCGGCAACGGTTTCCTTGAGGCGTTTGTTTTCCGCTTCCAGCGCCGCGTATTTTTTCAGCAGCATATCCAGTTTCTTATTTAGGTTGTCTAATGCCTCCATTATCCGCGTATTTGTGCGTCCAGTTTGTTTTTATACACTTCCACCAGTTGCTTCATCATTTGTTCCGTCTCCGTGTCTGTCAAAGTACGGTCTTGTAGCTGAAAGGTATAACTTAATGCGTAAGATTTTTTTCCAGCGCCTAATTTTTCACTTTCAAAAACATCGAACAGCCCAAACGACTGCAATGGTTCCAGCTTTAATTGTTCGGTGGTTTCCTGTACTTGTTTGTAAGAAATATTTTTGTCTATCACCATAGCAAGGTCACGGTGAACAGCCGGGAATCTGGGTACCTCTTTATAAATTATATTGCTCTCCGCCTGTGCTTTCAGCCATACGTCCCAATAAATTTCTCCGTAGTAAACATCCTGTTTAATATCAAAATGCGCCATTTTTTCATCGTAAACCGGCAAAACCGCGCAAAGGTTTTTGCCTTTCCAGGTCCATAATATTTCACAATCGTCATCTGTATTAGTGTTATAGACGGTAGTATCTTTTATCCCACTATAGTTTAAAAGATTATCGAAAAGTCCGCGCAGGTAAAAAAGATCCGCAGATTGAGGTTTCAGGTTCCAATGGTTTTGCTCCATACTTCCGGTTATCCAGATGCCCAGTACCGGTTGCTGTTCATACTTGCCATGTCCTTTCCCGTATGTATTACCGAATTCAAAAAGGCGGAGGCCGTTTGTTTTACGGTTGCAGTTATATTCTATTACTTCAAGCCCTCCTTCCATTAATGAGTAACGCATCGCATCAAGTTCGCTGCTCAGGCTGTTGACCAAAAGAATTACTTCTTCATTGCCGGGATAGTATTTGCTGTTGACAATGGAGTTGGTAACAATCTCCTGGAAGCCCATACCACAGAGCAATTCACAGAGGCGTTCCAGTATTTTCCGGTCGCTGTGCATAGGCTTGGTCAGCGCTATATTCAGCCTTCCGGGTATGGGTATATTGTCAAGGCCGTCAATGCGCAGTATCTCTTCCACAATATCTGCGGGCTGCGACACATCTGTTTTATTAGACGGCACTTTCAGGGTGAGCGTTTCTTTTGTTTCGTGTACTATCTCAAAACCTGCGGCTATCAATAACTCCTGCAAAGCCACATGGTGATATGTTTTGCCGCTGAGTTTATGTATGTAGTTATAGCTTACTGTTACGGTTGTTGGCTGTAATGGCTGCGGATATTCGTCTGTAATGCCCGATGCAACTGTTCCGCCTGCCAATTCCACAATCATAGCCGCTGCCCGCTCTAATGCGGGCACCACGCTGTTTATATCCACCCCTTTCTCGAAATGCGTGGCAGCGTCTGTGCGAAGGCCATGATGCAGTGATGTACGGCGGATGTGCTTTGGGTCGAAGTAAGCGCTCTCTAAGAATACATTTGTTGTGGCTTCGCTGATACCGCTGTTCAATCCGCCGAAAACCCCGCCGATAGCCAAAGGGCCTTCGGCGTCGCATATCACCAGGTCGTCGCCCTGTAGTTTTCTTTCTTTTCCATCAAGGCCTGTAAAGGCCGTTCCTCCGGGCAAAAATTGCACATTGATTTCATTGCCACTAATCTTATCGGCATCGAATGCGTGCAGCGGTTGCCCGTATTCATGCAGCACATAGTTGGTTATGTCCACAATATTATTGATGCTGCGCAGCCCTATTGTCTGCAGCCTTGTTTGCAGCCATTCCGGCGATGGCCCTACTTTTACTTTTTGCAGGCTGACGCCGGTATAGCGCGGACAAGCGGCTGTAGCGGCTATCTTCACCTGCATCAGAGCAGGTTTATCTGCTTGCGCCGATGTGGTAGCCAGCAATTTTACCCTGTATTTTTCTCCCCGGTGATGGGTAAGATAGGCGCATACATCACGCGCCACACCTATGTGGCTGTTGGCGTCAGAGCGGTTGGGTGTAAGCCCTATGTGTATGGCAAAATCGGTTTTTGGGAGCTTAAAATAATCTTTGGCAAGTGTGCCCACAACCGCGTCCGGCGGCAGTACCAGGATACCTGCGTGGCTTTTTCCGAGGCCTATTTCGTCTTCCGCGCATATCATCCCGGCGCTTTCTTCGCCGCGTATTTTCGCCTTTTTTATCAGGAACGGTTCGCCTTCTGTAGGATGAACTGTTGCGCCCACAGGGGCTATTACCACCTTTTGCCCTGCCGCTACATTGGGTGCGCCGCACACTATATGCAGGGGTTCAGCGCCGCCAGCATTCACTGTTGTAACACTTAATTTATCGGCATTAGGGTGCTTTGCGCAGGTCAGCACTTCGCCGATAACAAGCCCTTCAAGGCCGCCCCTGATGCTTTCCACTGGTTCTACGGCTTCCACTTCAAGCCCTATGGAAGTGAGTATTTGGCTTAGTTCGTTTACTGGCAAGGCTTCCGGCAGATACTCCAGCAGCCATTGGTACGAAATGATCATTTATCCCTGAAATTTCAGCAAAGATAGCCATGATAATAGGAAAATGCAGGTTCTTAAAAAAACCCATTAACAAATGATTTTTCCACAATAAAATGTGTAAATTGTGTGGATTGAAGTCAGTAAGGCGAAAAATATGTGGATAAGGTGATTTTTTGACGGGATAACTATCTAAAAATTGTTAAGAACGACTTTAAAAGTTTACATGGATTTTATGTTTGGAAAATTAAACCAACCGTTTACATTCGTCTCACTCCCCGGGTTTTAACCTTCACTTAATACTGGCTTAATGATTAATAAATACAGATTTATCCGTATGAAAGCCAATGTATTTAGTGAAAAAACCGGAAAGAAAATAAAAAATTTTAGCTTACTTTAAGATAATATAATATTAATGTCAATAAATATAAAAAAAGATTTTTTAGGTACAAGAAGCCGTAAACCAGACCTCACCACGCTTGTTTACGGCAAAGTGCCGCCGCAAGCCCCGGAACTGGAGGAAGCAGTGCTTGGCGCTTCGATGCTTGAAAAAGACACTTTCGCGCAGGTACTGGAAATTATCCAGAGCGAGGAGTGTTTTTACATGGACGCGCACCAGAAAATATACGCCGCCATGCGCCGCCTTTTTGATAAAGGCACCCCGGTGGACCTGCTGACCATTACCGAAGAATTGAGAAAAACCAATGAATTAGAAATTATCGGCGGCGCGTACTACCTCACACGCCTTACCATGAGCGTATTATCGAGCGCTCACGTAGAGGCCCACGCCCGCATAGTGATGGAGAAATTCATCCAGCGCGAACTGATACGTATAAGCGGGTCGGTAATTTCAGACGCTTACGAGGACAGCACAGATGTATTTGACCTGCTGGACAAGGCGGAATCAGGGCTTTACGAGATAACAGACAAGCACCTGCGCAAAAACTTCAGGAGCCTGCAGGATGTGCTGGTGAAGACCATGAACGAAATTGATGAGAACCGCAATAAAACCGATGATATTACCGGGGTGCCATCGGGCTTTGCAGGCTTGGACCGGCTCACGGCTGGCTGGCAAAAAACAGACCTTATCATACTTGCAGCGCGCCCATCTGTGGGTAAAACAGCTTTCGCGCTGAACCTTGCCATGAATGCGTCTATGAATGCGGGCAAGCAATTCCCGGTAGCTGTATTTTCACTGGAAATGGGCGCGGGGCAAATAGTAAAAAGGATGCTGAGCGCGGTAAGCGAAGTGAACATGGAAGCCATAACGCGCGGGAAAATGGCAGAGCATGAGTTCATACAAATGACCCAGCGGATGGTAAAACTGTCGCAGGCCAAAATATTCCTCGACGACCAGGCTGCATTAAATATCTTCGAGCTACGCGCAAAAGCCCGCCGTCTGAAACAGAAACACGACATACAACTGATAATCATAGATTACCTGCAACTGATGCAGGCCAGCGTGGAAAAAGGCGGCAACAGGGAGCAGGAGATCAGCAAAATATCTCGCGACCTGAAAGCGCTGGCAAAAGAACTGGAAGTGCCTATTATAGCCCTTTCGCAGTTGAACCGTTCGGTGGAGACCCGTAAAGAATCTAAAATACCCCAGTTGAGCGATCTGCGTGAGTCGGGAGCCATAGAGCAGGATGCCGACCTGGTTATGTTCTTATACCGCCCCGAATACCACGGTATCGCCAATGATGCTATGGGCGAAACTGTAGAAGGTGAAACCCAGATACACATTGCCAAGCACCGTAACGGCAGCACCGGTATGGAAAAGGTACGGTTCATAAAAGAGTACCAGAAATTTGTGGACATGGAAGACAACCGCTTTAACAGCGGTGGCGGATTTAACAACGGTGGCGGTGCGCCGAAAGACAATCCGCAGGCGGGTATCCGCAAAGACCCAAGCGAATTTGGCGGCTCCAAAATGTTTATTCCCGGCGGCTTCCAGACACGCCCTTCCAAGCTCAATGACACAAACTGGGATGATGATGACATGGGTGGCGGCGGCTCATTTAAAAAGCCTTCCGCACACGATGAAGACGTGCCTTTTTAGCAAGCTAAATGGATCATGGCAAAAATATAAAACAAGAGAAACAGCAGGCTGCAAATAAAAGTAAGCCGTTGCTATTCCGTGTCTGGGAGAAAGGCAGCGCGTCTGTTCGTTTAAAACTTGCATTGTTACTTGGCATTATTTCATTTGTCGTGTATGCCAATACTTTGGGCAACGGCTATGCCTATGATGACGCCAACCTTATTAAAGAGAATACCATAGTAACAAAAGGCGTATCTGCCATTCCAGAAATATTTTCAACTCCCTATCGCCACGGGTATGTTGTTACGCCAAATGATACCTACCGGCCTTTGTCGTTAGTGATGTTTGCAGTGGAATACCAGGTTTCCGGCGGGTCTCCGGCTATAGGCCATTTTATGAATCTTCTTGTTTTTGCCGGTTGCGTGGTGTTGCTTTTTCTTTTTATTGATACCCTTTTTAAGCGGCAAAGAACCTTTGTTGCATTTATCGCTTCTTTGTTATTCGCGCTGCACCCCATACATACCGAAAGTGTCGCCAACATTAAAAGCCGTGATGAGTTGCTTTGCTTTTTGTTTTCTTTTTTAGCCCTGAATATATTTGTCAGGTATGCAGATGCAGGCAAGATAAAGCACTTATTAGTGGGACTGGGTTGCTTCTTTTTATCCCTGTTATCAAAGGAAACCTCCATCACTTTCCTCACCATTATTCCATTAGTGTTCTTTTTTTACCTTAATGATAATAAAAAACGCAGCGCCTACATAACTACCGGGGTAGTAATTATGGCTGCTGTTTTTTTAACCATCAGGGCTTCTGTTTTAAACGCATACAATGCCAACCACAGCGCCGATATTGCTTTTATAGACAACTTTCTTACCCAGGCTCCTTCTCTCGCAATACGCCTTGCAACGGCAATACAGATACTTGGCTTCTATTTAAAACTGCTCCTGATCCCATACCCGCTTATCTGCGATTATTCATACCACAGCATCTCTTTTGTGGGGTTCGATAATGTGGTGGTTTTGCTTTCACTTGTTAGTTATGGCCTGCTGGTATTTTTCGGTATATCCGGGTTAATAAAAAGACAAAAAAATCCTTTTGCTTTCGCTATACTTTTCTTTCTTATTACTATCTCGCTCTTTTCCAATATTCCTTTTTTAATAGGCACGGCTTTGGGCGAGCGGTTGCTGTTTTTCCCTTCTGTTGGTTTTTGCCTCATAGCCGCGCTGCTTATTGAAAAGTGGGCCGGGCCTGCGATGGCAGCAAGCGCCGGAATATGGAAAAGTCCGAAAGCGCTTGTAATAATGATCCCCGTCGGTTTAATTTACACAGTAGTCATAATCAATCGAAATAACGAATGGAAAGATAATGATACGCTATACAAAGCGGATGTTGAAAAATCTCCAAACGACAGCAAACTATGTTTTCTGACAGGGTTTGAAATAGTAAAAAAAATAAAGAGCGAACGGCCTACTGAACCTGACCAGATACAATTGCTAAAAGACGCTACTGCTTACCTTGAAAAGGCAACAGAAATGTACACGGATTATGAAGCCGCGCACGCAGAGTTAGGCCGGGCATACTACATAGCCGGTAGCTATGATCTGGCAGAAACAGAGGAAAAAAAAGCCCTGCAACTGAACCCGCAGAATATAGACGCAAAAGTGAAGCTGGCAGGTGTGTACCTTATAAAAAAAGAGTACACGCAAAGCATATCGCTGTACAAAGAAGCGCTGGTTGCCGACCCGGATAATTTACTGGCGAATTTCAGCATCGCGGTCTGCTACGCAAACCTGCAGGATTATGGCCCTGCAATTGCCGGACTGAAAAAAGCTATTGAATTGAATCCCTCCTTCAACCACTACACTTCATTTTATTATTTATCGAAAATATACAGAACCACCGGGAAGCCGGATTCCGCAAAAATGTATGAGGACATGGTGCGGAAATATACCAACAACAGCCAGTGATAGAAACCACGTCAGTACACCTTTTAGGGTGTCAGACGTGTGTTTCGTTAAGGGCATATATTATAGCATCAGCAAAGTTTATTGCCGTCTGACACCCGAAGAGGTGTACTGACGGCAATAAACTATTTAAGGCTGAACACAAGCGCGGCGCCCGCGCCAGTGGGGAATACAACGGGTTTCAGGCGCATGGAAAGGTCTCTTGAAATATCGAAATTTTTGAGGTGCGCGGCGGTGATGGCGTCTAATACCTGCATGGCGTAACCGATGCAGCTAAACAATGCAGTAAGGTCGAGGTATTTGTTATAATCGTTTTGTAGCTGCTGTAGCTGGTCGGTAGTGTATATATTCACGTACTGGTCTGTAGGGTAGGGGTTGTTGATGCGGCCAATATAGGCTTTGCGGTAAGACTGGTAATTATTGAGGTTGTCAATGAAAAAATAACCGGCAACAGCTATGCCCACATAGATCACCGGCACTTTCCAATATTCATGGTTGTTTATTTGTCCCAGGCCGGGCAATAGGGCCGAGTATAAGCCCGACTTTTTAGGATTTGGCTGGTAGGGCTGTGGTTTGGCAGGGATACTGTCGTTGGTGGTATCAGTAACAGGCATGGGAGCATTGGCAATAGCCGCAGTGTTTTTTTGCAGGGTATCCCGTGGGGCGCTGTTACGCACCGTATCGGCAGCCATTTGGCCCCGGCACAGGCGAGGAGCGGCAAGGAGTGCGAACGATACAAGGATAATAAAAAACAGCTTTGCGGTTGGTGTTTCCAAATGGTTACTATTAGACAGGTAGCAAAGTTAAGTGAAAAGAGGGGTTTATGGAATTTGGATTGTTTTCGGTGAGTATATAGTTAAAAACTACGCCCAGCTATTTTTTTATAAAACAAACTACGCTCAACTGGAAAGAAGAATGACAAGAAATTAATAGGGCTGCAATCGCAGCCTTTTTTTGTAGTATATTTGTATAAACCATTTTATATGATTCCCAGAATCTTATTTATGCTTTCGGTATTGATAACCTTTAGTACGTTCCAATCAGGATGTAAGAGAAATGGCGATGCGCAAAAAGAAGCACAAATAAAGGCGGAGATTGAAGATAATGTCAACGATAGGATAGATTTTTTTAGTAACGCTTACGGTTCAAAAGAAAAGCTGGAAAGGGCATCGGGGAAAAGTATAGAACAATTAAAAGATGAAATACGCGAACAGATTATTAGCGATATGAAACTGAGAGACGCGCATTTGAAGATAGTGATTGATACGCCTATTACTAATCCGCCTAAATTTCACATTGCCCCGACAGACTAAATTCAAACTGAGACAACCGGATTTTAGATTGTTTTCTGACCATATTCGCCAATCAGAGATTGGCTGCCAGCAGGACGTAGTTAAAAACTACGCCCAACTATTTTTATAAAACAAACTTCGCCCAACTGGGGAGGTGTTTTTGTTTTTATATGCTATTTCCCTTCGCTGAAAAAGCTATGGCGGGTGAGAAAAAACTTAATAATCAATAGTAGCCTGTATGCCCCTGTCAATAAGGGCTTCAGCCTGCGGGCGCAGGTCATCGAAATTTCCTTTCTTTACGCCGCACTTACCTTTATGATGAATAATTAGGGCACATTGTTCGGCTTGTATGGTTTCATGCCCGCATACATCCACCAACGATTCTATCACCCAATCAAATGTATTGACATTATCATTCCAGACTATGAGATTGTGGGTTTCCTGGATAATAACATCCGTATCATTGCTTTCCGATGTTTGCCATTGAATGCCGGGAAGGATTTCGTGTTCACTGTTCATATTGCAAAAATAAGAAAGAAGTTTGAAAAAATGAACAACAAAATTTCAGAAAATTCAGCTATTATTTCCCAATCCTATCCATAGTATTATTTGCGGCATATCTTTGCAATCCATGTCTGACAATCAAAAACAGGTTTTTTTAACACAGTCGCCAACCCGTTGGCAGCGGTTTAAATGGATTTTCCGTATCATTTCGTTTATTGTTTTTCTGCTGCTCGCCATTTTAAGCGTAGCTATACTCAAAGGCTTGTTTACCCCCGCAACACCCCAACTGAAAGCGGACAATGCGGGATACACTGCCCTCCTGAACAATGGCCGGAATGCAGCTCTTGACGCCATTAATAAAAAGTATGAAGGCTTCGGAAAATATATTGCCGGGAAATCGGCGCAGCTAAAACATATCCGGTATGTGAGCAGGGCCGACAGCCTGCACGCATTTGCGGCGCCGGTGCGGGCGGCATTTTATGACGCAAGCGATGAACAAGCCTACTTTTCCCTGAAGAACAATATATCTGACCTGAACATGCTGCTCCCTTTGTGGATGACCATTGACTCTGTTTCTGATACCGTTGTTGTCAATCCTGATATAAGGGGTGCGGAGATCATAAAAGGATCTGGTGTGCCGGTGGTAGCCGTGCTTTCTAATTTTGCGGGAGATGATTTTAACGGCACTGTTCTGCACCGGATACTTTCTGACCAAGACAAAAAAGAAAGGCTCATCAATGATATTATCAAAGAGATCCAAAGAAACCATTTTGCGGGCGTAAATATAGATTTTGAGGAGTTGCAGGAAAAGTCGGATGAGCCGCTTATTTCGTTTATGGAAGAACTGTATGGCAGGATGCATACGCTTCATTTATTGGTAACGCAGGATGTGTCTCCATTCAACTCCGATTATAATCTGAAAGAGCTTTCTAAATATAACGACTACCTGTTCCTGATGGCCTATGACGAGCATAACAGCGGCAGTGAGCCGGGGCCAATAAGCTCACAGAAATATATAGAAGCTGCTCTTGATGAAGCCATAAAACAAATAGCCCCAGGGAAGCTGATCCTCGCAATTGCTGGTTATGGCTACGACTGGCCAAAGGGCGACAAAGGAGAAGATAAGACTTATGCGGAGGCATTGAGCATTGCCGCAGAATCGGGCGCAAAGGTTATATTCGATACGGCGTCTTACAATCTCACTTATCAATACGCTGACGAAAATAATATTTCACACACCGTTTACTTTACGGATGCAGCTACCAATTTTAACACCATGCGTTTTGCATCGCAATACAATATAGGCGGAGTAGCGCTCTGGCGTTTAGGCTCGGCAGACAGCCGCCTGTGGACATTTTATAACAAGGACATCAGCGATGACGCTGTTGATACTTTCAATTATGATGTACTGCACAATGTGGAAATAAGCTATGACGTGGATTATGATGGTGAAGGGGAAATATTAGACGTTATAAGCACACCAAGCGCTGGGCAGATAAACACTACAATAGACACTGCAGAAGACCTTGTGAGTAATGAGGAATATGTGAGTATGCCCTCTATTTTCGTGATAAAAAAGTATGGCAAGGAACCTAAGAAAGTGGTGCTTTCTTTTGATGACGGCCCTGATGAACGCTACACCCCACGGATACTGGATATACTGAACCGCGAGCATGTACCCGCTGTGTTTTTTATGATCGGGCTGAATGCCGCAAATAATATACCTATTGTAAAAAGGGTGTACAACGAGGGTTTTGAGATCGGCAACCATACATTTACGCACCCCAATATTGCGGAGATAAGTAAAAAACGCGCCCTGCTGGAACTGAACAGCACCCGCTTGCTGCTGGAGAGCATAACCGGCCATTCCACTGTTCTTTTCAGGGCGCCATATAATGCCGATTCGGAGCCGGAAACCTTCCAGGAACTGGAGCCGGTTGCATTCGCGAAAGAGAATAATTACCTCACCGTTGGGGAATCCATTGACCCGAATGACTGGGAAAAAGGTATTACCGCCGACTCCATCTTTAACAGGGTGGTGCGGCAGCAACAGCTTGGCAGCATCATACTGCTGCATGACGCAGGCGGCAACCGAGAACAAACAGTAAAAGTGTTGCCCCGTATCATTAAATATTTCAAAGACAAAGGATACACTTTCACCACAGTAGCAGACCTTATAGGCGAAAGCCGCAGCCAACTGATGCCCGCCATACCCAGGAATAACAGCTATTATTATGTGCAGTTCAGTTACTACATGGCTGAGTTTGCATACTGGGGCGGGCATATGCTCATGTATCTTTTTGTTACCTGCATTATCCTCTCCATACTGCGGATATTGGTATTGGCATATTTTGCGGTCAAAGAATTCAGGGCAGAGAAAAGGCAAGCCCTCCGGCCACTCGCCAGACGACCCAGGATAAGTATTATAGTTCCTGCATACAATGAAGAAGTAAATGCCGTAAGGTCTGTAAATAACCTGCTGAAAAGCGCCTACCCGGATTTTGATATAATTTTTGTTGACGATGGCAGTAAGGATACAACCTATGAAAAAGTGGCCGCCTCTTTCAAAGACAATGAAAGAGTAAGGGTGTTAACAAAACCCAATGGAGGCAAGGCGTCTGCACTTAATTACGGTATTGCCCAAACCCAGGCAGAATATGTTTTGTGCATAGATGCAGATACCAATCTTGCGCCCGATGCCCTTGAACTGATGGTGCGCCATTTCACAGACGAGAAAGTGGGCGCGGTAGCTGGGAACGTAAAAATAGGCAATGAAGTAAATCTGCTGACGAGATGGCAGAGCATAGAATACATCACCAGCCAGAACTTCGACAGGAACGCATTTGCAAGCGTGAACGCAATAACCGTTGTTCCCGGAGCCATCGGTGTTTTCCGTAAAAAAGCAATTGAAGAGGCAGGAGGTTTTACAAGCGATACATTTGCAGAAGACTGCGACCTGACCATACGGTTGCTGCGTGCCGGGTATGTGATAAAAAATGAGAACGAAGCCATAGCGCTTACAGAGGCGCCGGAGACACTAAGGCAGTTCCTGAAACAGCGGTTCAGGTGGAGCTTTGGTGTGATGCAGTCGTTCTGGAAAAACAGGGACGCCTTGTTCAACAGCGACTATGGCGCTTTGGGGTGGATAGCGTTGCCCAACATTCTTGTGTTCCAGGTGTTGATACCGCTTATTGCGCCCTTAGCCGATCTGTTTATGCTGATAGGTATTTTTACCGGCAATGGTATGATGATATTGGAATACTATGGCTTGTTCATGCTTGTGGATCTGGCGGTGGGCGTGCTTGCCTTTGTGTTTGAAAAAGAAAATGTATGGAAACTCGTTTGGCTGGTGCCGCAACGGATCGTGTATCGCTGGCTGATGCTTTATGTGCTGTACAAAGCCATCCGGCGGGCATTGAAAGGACAATTGCAGAGCTGGGGCGTGCTGAAGCGAACCGGCAATATGCAGGAGAACCCGAGGTTGAAGTCGTTTAAAATTTAGTTGTCCAATCAGACCACTTTTTATATCTTTGCCTCGTGAACAAAAAACGCGAACTCTTTTTCTTTAAAGATTATTTCAGTGAATTTTATCACAAACAAGCTTGGAAGGTTCGAAAGAAAATCCTTTGGACCCTTAAAGTTGTGGAGACAATGGATAGGATTCCTGAAATTTATTTTAAGCATCTTGAAGACACAGACGGCCTTTATGAAATAAGAGTTCAGGTAGGTAGTAACGTATTTCGCATCTTCTGCTTTTTTGATAATAACAATCTTGTAGTGGTGGGACATGGGTTTCAAAAGAAAACTCAAAAGACGCCTGCAAATGAAATTGAAAGAGCAGAGAAAATAAAAAGAGAATACTATGAAGAAAGAAAATCTGACAAGCCTTAGCGAATTTATTGACAAAGAAGTTGGCGTAAAGGGAACAAAAAAGAGAGACAAATTTGATGCTGAATATGAGGCGTTCAAACTTGGCGTGTTCCTTCAGCAAGCCAGACAGGAAAAGGGATTGACGCAAGAGCAGGTGGCCGAATTGTCCGGGACAAACAAATCGTACATTTCAAAACTTGAAAGAGATTTAAAGGATATTCGCTTTTCAACTTTGCAACGTATCATTAAAGACGGGCTTGGCGGGCATCTTCAAATATCCATCAAGTTGTAGGGATTGGCAAAGATGCCATAATATGTTAACGTCAAAATTTCATAAGAATTGAGTACACCCGAAAACAGCATCCTTGGATTGAAAATGCCTACTGACCCACGGTGGGCCGATCTTGCGTCTGTATCGCTGGAAGAAATACTTACAGACCACGCATTTTGTGAGCAGAAGGCCGCGACCCAGTGCATATCCCTCATACAGCGCTACCCGGATAAAGAAGAACTGGTTAATGCCCTTGCGCCCATTGTCACTGAAGAATGGGGCCACTTCCGTATGGTATGGGCGGAAATGAAAAAACGGGGATACGCGCTCGGCAAGCAACGTAAGGATGATTATGTGAACCTGCTGCTGGAACACGAACCCAGAAACATACCCGGCAATGAAAAGCTATTGCACAAACTTATGGTCTGCGCCCTTATAGAAGCCCGTAGCTGTGAGCGGTTCCGGCTGTTATCTGAAAACCTGGAAGAAGAAGGGCTGCGCAATTTCTATTACAAATTCATGGTCTCCGAAGCCGGGCATTACCGTTTATTTATTGATCTTGCAGAACACTACTATCCTGCCGGAACGGTGCAGGAAACATGGCAGCATTGGTTGCAGATTGAAGAACAGGTATTGCAAATGCTTATGCCACGCGGCGACAGGATGCACTAAATTATCGTTCCAATTCAGTAATGTTTATTTTCTCTGCAAAGCCTGTAAATGAAAATGGCGAAGAAATATACAACCTGAAATGGCCGGTATCAAAATATGCTGGAATGCGCATGTAGAAAGCATAATCATTTGCCTCGTCATTAATGCTCAAAGGGCTGAATAGCCTGATCTTTGTATGTTTCACAGAATCCCCTGCCTTTAGTTCCGCATTAAGATAACTCAGCCACAGGTAGCCGGGCGCTTTTATCTTACACGCTATTTTCAGCCATCTTTCCTTTGCTTCACCAATGGGTATTAACCTGTTCATTTCTGCCTCGTATAAAAGGCCGGAAGCAGATGCAGGAAAAGTAATTGAAGATGTACTGTCAATAGCTATGATATTATGTTGACGATACTTGCTTTCATCATTTATTATTTCGTCATCATCCAGCAAGCTCATATCTATGGGTGTGGGGTTCGGGTTTAAATAGACCCTGAAATAATACGCCCTGTTCATGTCGTCGTAATGGATAATGGTGCGGCGGTATTGCGTGATCTGGAACAGGTTTACAACAATCAGGTAAACGCAAAGCAGGTAAAAAAGCCAGCGCCATTTTTTTAGTTTTATATTTTCCACAAACGCGGCAAATGGCAACGCAAATACTGGGTAACTTTGCATAAGTGCGCGGGTGGAATAGCTGCCGCCATAATGCCAATCGCGCCAGCCGATGATGATGTATATATTCAGCAAACAAAACCAGACTACGGATTTCCGGAAAGGGTATTTCTTAATAAAAAACAGGCCGACGATAAAGAAAACAGTTACCGGGGTATAAATGAACCAACCTTTCTCCCACCCGCATAACACCCTGAAGTGCGGCGTAAGAAAGTCCCAGCTACTGCCTACGTCAAAAATGAAGGAGCCTGTGGTTATCTTCCAGTAAATAAGCTGCGGCAATATGCCGAGCAAACCGAACACCGCTGCATAAACAATCTGGTTTTTGTGCGCCTTCACCAGTTGCCATTTTTGTTTTGCGGCTTCTTTTGTGTGCGTATTCCATAACAAGGGTATAAATAACATGATCGCTTCTGTGGGGCGGCATATGGTGGCAAGCCCTGTTATATAGCCGGTAAGGGCTGCCAGGCCCGCAGTTGGTTTTTTATGCCATTGTATTGTAGTATATAGTACCAAAATGTACAAAGGGAAAATAAAGGTGTGGCTCTGGCCGTTTTCTATTGCCGCATACTCAATAAAGTTAGTGGCAAGACATACAGCAAGCAAAGTAATGCCAGTGGTGAGGTCAGAGAAAAAAAGCAGCAGTATTTTTCGCAGCAGGAATATACCGGCAATACAATAAAGAATGACGCCGAATGTTACGGAATATTGATACGGAGGAGAGAACCCATCTGCGGGGTATGCGCTGTGCAGGGCTATCCAATGGCCGATAAAAAAGAAAGGAGCCTCCAGCATGGCAACGCCGCCTAAATACTTGAATGTGTAATTACCATTATCAAGTTTTATAGCCTGTATGCCGTTTCCCCCGGTAACGCCATATTTTTTATCAATAGCAGGGAGCCATTTTAACCCGGAAACATCATGGTAAATAAAAATTGCGGGCAGGTATGCGTAGTAGCCAAAGGCGTCCCATTCGGTTATCTTCAAAGGCGGGTTGCCCGGTTTAATATCCGAATAGGCGACCCTGTACTGCATCATTACAATACTGACAATGAAACATGAAATTAAAGAGAAAATATTTTTCATTATCCAATTTCGTACCTCCGGGAATTATACCCAACCAGAGTTTTTTAGAATTTATTTTACCAGCATCACTATGCTATGTAAAAGTAGGTATATTTGTTTGCTCTATTTTTCTAAAATGCACAGCAGATTATTTTTCTTTTTTTCTTTACTCTTTTTGCAATTTTCTTTTAACTGCTGTGCCCAGGATGCACAGCCCTGGGAAGGTTTTGGTATAGACGCCAATGCTTTTGAAGGTAAGGTAATAAAGCATACGCCCAAATTTGAATTGCCGATACCGGCATTGACCACCGGCCTGGACATAAACTTCCAGTACAAGTCTTATGGCAAAAAGGCCTGGGAGCAGCGCAGGCGGTATCCTGTTTTGGGCGTTGGGATTACTTATACCAATTATGGCAATGACTCTATTTATGGCCGCTGTTTCAGTATTTATCCAAACCTGTTAATTCCATTGGTAACGTGGAGAAAACTGGAATGGACCATACGTATAGGAGATGGTATTGGTTATGTAACAAGGGATTATTCGCGTGGCCCTCATTTCGATACCATCAATAATGCCATAGGCAGCAAGATCAATGATTATGCTTCATTTATGACAGACCTGCGCTATCATTTGAATCATCATTGGGATGTGCAGGTTGGCGCTAATTTCTCCCACATTTCCGACGCCTCTTTCCACCAGCCTAATCTCGGTATTAATTTAGTTGGGGCGCATGTGGGCTTTAAGTATTTCCCGGTAACCTCCACTCCAAAACACATAGTAAGGGATCTGAAACCGCTGAAAAACAGGTGGCTGGTGGAATACCGGCTGTCGCTTGCTTATAATGAATCAAATGCACCGCAGGGGCCACTGTATCCTATTTATGTTGCCACTGCATTTGTAAGCAAACGCTGGATAAGCAAAAACAAGTTTTTTGCGGGGTTTGATTATTCCTACAATTCAAATGTTTACGCTTATTTACGCAATAACTTAGGGTTTGTAACACCCGGCACCGAAGCGCAGCATTCTTATAAAACCGCCTTTCTTGCCGGTAACGAATTTTTGCTGGGCAGGGTAGGAGTAGTGCTGCAGGTGGGCTATTACCTGCACCAGGCTTTACAGGTCGAAGGGCTTTATTATGAAAAGATAGGCGGCAACCTGTACCTTGTTCAGAAAGAAAAGGGGCCGGTCAAAGAGTTCTTTTTGTGCGCGTTTTTAAAAACCCATTTATTTGTTGCGGAATTTGCCGACTTTGGCTTTGGTATGGGTTTTTAGGAACGATGACGAAATAAAATTCACCATATTGCGCAGTAATTTTTCTTTTTTTCAAGATGAAAAAACTGCGTATAGTGAGCTATTTAAAGATTTTTCAACGCAGAAAAAATGGAAAAGAACAAGTAAGATGGCGGATTTTATTTCGTCATCGTTCCTTAGTATGGTGTGATCCTGAATATAGCCCCATTATCTCCTGCGGTCAGCAGGTCGCCATTGGGGCATAGGGCAATACTCCGCAGTGCGTTAGCGGTAAACTGCTCATATTCTTCCCAGTGATTTCCGCCATCGTCAGAGTGGATAATTTTCCCGTTATCACAAACCGCCCATCCGTTCTGCTCATCTCTGAATTTAATATCAAGGAGGTAATACCTCGGCAAGGTAATGTCATTGCCGTTACGTTGCCGCGTCCAGTGGTTGCCCCCGTCGAGTGTGTGATATACGCCGCCGTTATACCCGCACATCCATATTTCATCGCCATGTATATCCATAGACATGAAGTTATCATTCTCCACCTCCTGGAAAGTCCAGGTGTTGCCGCCGTTTGTGGTTTTCATTACGGTACCATAACCGATCACATATCCTGTTGTTGCGCTCACCATATAAATGTTATTGAGCGCAAACAGGTAGGTTTGTTCATCAATAATATTGAAAGCGGTATCCACCCGTGTTATAGTACATTGCCTTTCCAGCACGCGGCTTACAAAAATCCCCGTATCAGGTGATGGAAAATAACCGCCGAAATAGATCAACCAGTCATATATCCGGTTAAACTGCCAGGTTTTGCCGGAATCTTTTGAATGCAAAACATCGCCATCAACGCCTTCCAGGTACATATCCCCATTTGGCGCAACGCCCATCCCATACATTTCTTTATCAGCATCGGAGTATGAATTGGCAGTCCAGGTATAGCCGCCATCCACGGAGCGGGTTACCACCGATTGTAAAAATTCTACACCACCGGCGGCAATACAAATATTATCTCCAAGAAACCGGATGTTATTCAATTCAAGATTTGTATTGCTGTTTAGCTGCTGCACTTTTTGCCAGTGCAGCAGGTCTTTCTTGCAACCGCTGAAAAGTGTAACAACAAAAAGAAAAATAAAAAAGTAAACGCTGCGCATGATCTTTCCGGGTGTGCTATTGCTATGCAATATAAATAAGAATGAAGGAAAAGTATAAAAAGCATCTTAAAATAAACCCCTTACCCGGAATAGCCCTGTTTTTTCGTTACTGCTATTGGATAACTGAAACGAAATAAGCAGTACATTTATACATACAAGTAAATTATGCAATCACCCGTTAAAAATTCAGGTGTATTTATACAGAACATCACGCTGATTACGCTGTCATTTATTATTTGTATAGGTGCAGTTATGGTAATCGCGCCCATAAAACCTTTTTGGGTGGATGAATGGTTCATCATTTCCAGTTTGAAAACGAAAAGCAGTGCAGAGTTGATGGGGCAATTAAATTTTATGCAGCAGTTTCCCCGCATTTATTTAGAGTTGTTCAAATCGTTTTCTTCATTTTTTAATTACAGTTATTCCGCGCTCCGGTTGCCATCTTTCTTAGTCAGCGCTGCCACTATTATACTCAGCTATAAGGTAATGAAGAAGCTCTATGGCCAGCAGGTATTCACGAGGTATTTATTTGTTCTGCTCCTGGCATCGTCCTTTACATTCTGTGAATACTTTGTGGAAGTAAAGCAATACGCAATGGATATATTACTCAGCGTTGTTGCTATATGGCAACTCATTGAATTATTGAACCTGGGAGCAGGAAAAATTGTGAACATAAGAAAGTACATTTTTCTTTGCGCCGGCTTTTTCATCGCTCCTTTTTTCAGTTATACTTACCCCATCGCAATTGCCCCGGCTTATGGAATAATACTGTTGCAAACGATTGGTTCATTTAAAAACAAAGGCAACCCTACGAAATGGAAAACCACTTTGCTGCAATGGATTCCATTATTAACAAGCGCGCTGGGCATAGCCTTGTTTTATATCATAGACGCAAAACAATTGGCTACGGATAAGTGCATGTATGAGCGCTGGAGCTTTTTAATGATTGATAACAACCATAAAATATTTTCTTTCCTTACCGGTTGTTATACGCTGTTTTCACAAACCGGGGCGGGCCTGCTCTATGAAACCATATTTGGCATTCTGGGTGTAAGCGCATTTATTCTGGGCATTGTTTCCTGCATAAAAAACTACATCAAGAAAGAACAAAGTCTTGAAGTGCAGGTAAGGGCGTATTGTTGCCTGCTTCTATCGCTAACCATTATCCTGTACCTGTTCAGGAGATTGCCATTAGGCACACCGAGGCTCAATGCCTTCACTACACCCTCCATTGCTATCCTTATCATTTATATTGTAAACAGGATCTCCATAAACTTCCATAGCGACCTGAAAAGAAAGATATTACCTGCAATATTGTACATAGGGTTGGTGGGCAATGTTTTTACCTGGTACATAAATTATTTTACAAGCCCCCGCTACAAAAAACAGATGGCTATATACACGGCTACCCAAAAAGCTATCGGGCTGGCTCAGGCTAAAAAAATACCCATACTCATCACGCCAGGTATAGCCTATCCTTACGAGCAGGCCACCATTGATGCCGGCGCACCCGACCCAGCCGTTTGGGTATTAAAAACATTCCCGGCTTATGATGTTAACGCCCCTTTACCGGTATATGCGATAAGCGGCCTGGACCATACTAAAGAATACCTGGAACATTTGCCCCCGGGCATACAGACTGTATTAGTTGGCGATGGAATCTCTTTCCAGATTTATAATCGGAAAGACTGAAAATGCAATATCATTCCTTAATAAATTTCACTGTCATTTGCATATCTCCTTGCCGGTACAGCACATTGTACAAGCCCGGCGGTAGCTTACTTATATCCGCTTCGTAACCGTTCCCGTTTTGGTTTATGCTTATGCTTATTGCCTGGCCTAATACATTGTAGATAATGATAGTTGCGGCTGCGGTATTGTTGCGGCTGTTTGTAATGTATAGTTTATCGTTTGCGGGATTGGGGTAAATAGTAACAGAGTTATCATTAGCTATATTAGCTACAGCTGATGGAATAAGCGGTGGTGGGTTATAGTAAATATTCCAGGCGGTATCTGCCACAACCCTTATTGAATCAAAACTTGTAGCCCCGCAACCACCGGCAGAATCCGCAACAATCAATGCTAACACCATGTGCGCCGTACTTCCGGCATTCAAGGTAAAGTCGTTGCTGGAAAGAACGAAACGAACGTCGTCTGGATCATCATTGCAAACACATTCGGACCATTGGTTGGTATCTGACGGGTTGCCCGGAAAAACATAATTACAATCGGGGCCGGAACCATAACCAACGCTTGGAATGCCACGCCCGGAAAAATCGTCTGTGAAATGTTGCCCGTTCCTGAGTTTTGACCGCATATAATTGTTATACTCCGTATCCACAGCCGGGTTGCCTATAATTGACCCATTATTATTGAAATAGGTGAAACTGCCGACAGGTACATAACTTGTACCGGCATCACCAGGCAGAACAACCATAGTTACGGCAACTTGCGGGGGATTCAGTCCATATGAGTTTACAGGGTTCCCTGCGGAACAGCCCGAACAATTGGTTCCATTATAACCAATACCCATCCGCCAGGTAGAATCAAACCCCAAATAATTATCTGCATACCATCCCAAATCAACATCATCGAACAGTGCTGCTCTGAAATTGCTATAGTTTTTTGCAGACTTGTTGACTATTGTGTAATCATAATAAACCACGTCATCTATCAACGTACCTCTTTTGTAAGCATAAGACATGGCATGAACCTCAACGCCCAATGGCTTTCCATTTGTTTGGTTATGCGTTGGCCCGTTATCGCTGAATACCCACCACAACGCCTGGTCGCCCTTTATATCAGGATATTCGCCCGATAAAGGTTCATAAATACCGTTGCCGTTCAGGTCAATAAACGGGGCCATATCGCTGGTAATGGTAAGTGAAGCTCCGCCATTACCTTGCGCGTTTGCGTTTCCATTACCAGGCCAGGTCAATATTGCCTGTGGTGTATTAGTGGTTGTATGTGTCGGAAGCGATTGGAAATACTGTATATCCGTCCTGTTCACTTTCCATATTTTCGCCCAGTTTGAGGAAGTGGTATAGGTGAGCGTATCCCCTGTATCCAAAGGGCCGGGCCAATAGTCGTTACCATTTTGCCTGTAAGTTTGCGCGGCAACATGCAAATGGGAACCTGCATCATATCCCGACATCCATAGTGCGGCTGCAAACTGTATGTTTTTATGTGTCCCGTTTGGGAAAAAACATGCGTATGCCTGTTCTGGTATATTCCACCACATATCTCCATGCACCATTACATTGGCATTGATGTTGTTTATATTTACAGAGTCAGTAGTATTAAATGGAGCTTGTGCATAATTTACATTGCAGTAGAAAAGGCAAGCTAAAAATGAAAGTAAAAATTGTTTTTTCATAAAGTGTGTTTTTGAAAACGCTACCTCCCTATTATATAGACGTAAAAACGGCAACAAATCTTGGGTATTTATGAAAAAAAAGTAAAAAAATATTGGTACCATCGTAGATATACCATTTTAACCTTCAGAAACTTGCATCGTAAAACACCTTTGCGAACTTAAAAACGTAACAGGAGAACTGCGTCTTTGCGCCTCTGCGAGAGACTTTTCGTGCTGTAATTCGAATTACACCATTTGCCTTGCCTTCAGTTCCAGGTATTTGTTGATCACGTCAACGGTAAGCGTTTGCGGCGTGGTGAGAATGGATAAGATACCGTGGCGGCGCAGTTCTTTCACTATCAGGCGTTTTTCAAGATCAAACTGGTCTGCGATGGTTTTTATGTATATGCCTTCTATATTCTCGGGGTTAGATTCGTGTATCTCTTTCAGCAGGGTATTCTGGAAAAATATAACACAGGCAAGGTGCCGCTGGGCTATCTTTTTCAGAAAAGGCAACTGCCGTTCCAGGGAAGAATAAGTCTCGAAATTGGTAAAGACAAGGATGAGGCTGCGTTGCGTAATACCCCTGTGAACTGCGCTCCATACCGCCTCGTAATCGCTTTCTTTGAATTGTGTTTGTTGTTTGTAAAGCGTTTCCAATATCCTGTGCAGTTGGTTTGGCCTTCGGTCGGCTGCTATTAAGTCGTTTACTTTATTGGAGAAAGTTATCAGGCCGGCTTTGTCTTGTTTCAGCAGCGCTATATTCAGCAAGGCGAGGCTGGCATTTATAGAATAGTCGAGTAGCGTCATTCCGGCAAAGGGCATCTTCATGTTGCGGCCTTTGTCCACGAGGCAATAGATCTGTTGTTGCCGTGCGTCCGTAAATGTATTCACCATCAGGTTATTGCTTCTTGCCGTGGCCTTCCAGTTTATGGTGCGCACATCATCGCCCTGCACATAGTCCTTTATCTTCTCAAACTCCAGGCTGTGCCCCAGCCTGCGTATCTTTTTCACACCCGCCATTGTGTTTCCGCTTAGTGCAAGCAATTGGTATTTCCGTAGCTGCTGGTAAGAAGGATAAACCTTTACTACTGCCGACCCTGCCGTATTAAAACGCCTGCGCAGCAAACCAATAGGGCTGCTCGTATAACATAGCAGATCGCCAAACGAAAATTCTCCCCGCGATAATGGCCGCAACGTATAAGTAACCGTTTCCCGCGACCGGTAACCGATAACCACCGGCAAATGAAAGTTACGTTCCTGGAATTGAAAAGGAAGTTCTTCAATCAGCATACCTTTTATTTTGAAAGGGAAAGAATTGGAAAGAGAAAGGGTCACCGTATTTTCATCGCCGATACTAAACCTGGGCGACATGATACGCACCGCATTTATACCACCCCTGAAAAAAAACAACAGTATATAATCAATAACGGTGAACAGCAGTACCGCCCCCGTAAAAGCCAACACCGGCTGGTAAAGAAAGTGAACAAAGAAAGATAGGAACAACAAAATGACACAACCGCCCACCAGCAGGAACCATCTCTTGCTGATGTACAAGTCGTGTATGTATTTTGTAATTGAATTCATAAAACCCTAAACCCCAAACCCCTAAAGGGGCTTCCCCTCATTTTCTATGTGTCTGGTAGCTTTTCTTTTAAAAAAATTGTCAAATTTATTACCTGATTTTCAATGTTTTTCACTTAGCTAAATTGCTGGTTCCCCTTTAGGGGTCAGGGGTTTCTACCTTGGTATCTCCATCCTCGCTATTATTTCCTTTATTACATCATCTGTTGTTGCGCCTTCCATTTCGCGCTCCGGCGTCAGGCCAATTCTGTGGCGCAATACTGCCGGCGCGGCCTGCAATATGTCTTCCGGTATCACAAAACTCCTGCCGCGCAATACGCTGAATGCTTTCGCTATCTGCAACAAGGCAATAGAAGCCCGTGGCGATGCGCCCAGGTATAGTGACCGGTCGTTGCGGGTTTCCCATACTATCTTAGCTATAAATTCCAGCAGCTTGGGTTCTATGTGCGTTGCCCTTACCTGCATCCGCGCGTTGCTTAATATTTCCGGCGTTATTACCGGTTGCATATTATGGAGCAGTTCCGTGATCTCCTGCTGGTTGTGCCGTTCCAGTATTTTTATTTCCTCCTCCAGCGATGGATAGCCCACCGTGATCTTCATCAGGAAACGGTCGAGCTGCGCTTCGGGCAGGCGGTAGGTGCCTTCATGCTCTATGGGGTTTTGCGTGGCAATGACCATAAAGGGCGATTGCATTTTGTGCGTAAGCCCGTCAACGGTCACCTGCCGTTCTTCCATCACCTCAAACAGGGCGGCCTGCGTTTTTGCAGGCGCGCGGTTTATTTCGTCTATCAATACAATATTGCTGAACACCGGCCCTGCCTTGAACTGGAAGGTAGAGGTCTGCGGATTAAAAATGCTGGTACCCAATACATCGCTTGGCATTAGGTCGGGGGTGAACTGGAGCCGTGAAAAGCGGGTGTCCACCAGTTTGGCAAGCAGTTTGGCCGTAAGTGTTTTGGCTACGCCGGGAACGCCTTCTATGAGGATATGGCCATCGGCAAGCAGCCCGGCGAGCAACTGCTCTACCATGCCGTGTTGCCCCACTATTACCTGGTGTATGTGCGCTTCCACCTGCTCCACAAGCTGTGTTAGCGGGTGTTCTGTGGTTTGTGGTATTTGTTCCTGTTCTGCTGGTTCCATTTTAAAAATTATTTTTTATAAAATTGCTGAATGGTACGATATAGCTGGTAAAGATAAGCGTCATCTGTTTTTGCCGTGCCAAGTTTTATTTCATGTATCATTTCCATAAGCGCTCTTACCGTTGCCTCCGGCTGCCCCGACTTTATAGTAAGCTGCCGTATAAAATCTTCATTAAGCAGGTTGGTGTTCAGGAAGTAGTGCATCCGCACCCATTCCAGGAACTGCTGCACCATTTTCTCCTCCAGGTTAGTATGGTTGCCGGTGTTGTAATACAATCGCCCCACCGTTTCCACAAAAGACACCGAATCATTTTTCAGCGGCTCCATTACCGGGATTATCCTTTGCTTTCTTTTTCCTTCAAACAGCACATACACAAGCAAAGCCAAAAAGCCCAGTATCATTGCATACTTAGTGGCAGGATACTTCCACAGCACACCCAGGCCCGATGTTTCCCCGCTCCGCTTCCAGTAAGCGCCCCAATAGATATGGCCGATATTTTCCGGCAAGGTTTGCCATATACCGCTAAGGTATTGCTCATTGCCATCCTGCAAAAGAAAATAATTGCTTAATGCTAACGGCGCAGCATGTAGCGTTAAATGCCCGTTGCCAAGCTGGTAGCGGATAAAGTCAGGCATACCGTCAGCATACCCTAATGTGTCGGGGCTTTGCCAATCATTGTTTACAGTCTTGTCATCGGTATTTTCATGTTCCGAGCTATCGGCAATGTCGCTCCCACTGTCGAAATATCCTTTGAGGGAGCGGCCTTCATATCCATAACGTTTACCGGGATGATTGTACAATTGCAGCACATCTTTACTGTCGCGCTCCACTGTTATCCCGAAAAGATCGGTACGGTCTTCTACACCTCTTTTTTTATAACAACCAAGTTCACTTTCTATTTTATGGTCCAGCCTGCTGCAAAACAGTACAACCTCATTGCCCTCTTTTATATACTTCTTCAGTTCCTCCCATTCCTCGTCAGAAAGATAGAAATCAAGCCCTTCCAATATCAATAAGGAACGATGGCTGTACTTCATTTTCAATTCCATATCATCAAACCTGAACTGCCCTGATAATCGTTCTATTGTGGCTTCAGGAAAATAATATTTCAGAGACTGGTAAGCAAGGTATGCGCCATAAGGCAGTTTATCATCCGCTCCCAGTGTGATGCGCCATTTCATGCGATCCTGCAAGGTTTTATCCGGTTGGCAACCGGATAGCATGAATATTAGCAGCAAGGCAATGATTATACTTTTTCTCATGCCCCTAATTCTTTTTTCAGGTTATTGAACTGTGCCAGGTATTCAGCGTAGGCTGGGGCGGAAGGCAGGTAGTTGCCATACCACGTATATTCATATTGGCGGGATAGCAACTTAAATGGTTGCTTGTATTTTGTTTTGTCCAGTTCGGTATAATATTCATAATTGGTTTTGTCGTTGCTGAATTTTATCAGTTCCCTGTGTTGCAGCAACTGCAATAGCCGCATATAGCTATACCTTACCGCCAGCCGCAGATCATTATTTGCAGCAGCTTGTTGCAGCAGCGTTTCCCAGTTTGTTGTTGCCAGGTCTTGTTCCTCTTGCTGTGGCGGGCCTGTCTCCTGCACCATCCGTTTACTGCGGCTGAACAGAAAACTATCCTTACTGAAAAACAACCGGTAAACGACGTAGCACACCACACCGATAACTATTGCCCACAACAATATATTTCCGCCGCCACTGCCGAAAAAATTAAACAACGACTTCAAAAGTTTTTGGATCATTCCCGGTTCGTAAGTTTTTGGCGGGGTGATTACTTCCTTATCATTTTTATAACCGAATGCTTTATTGTCAGTCAGTTTATGCCATTGCTCCTGCGTTATGGTATGCGCCGCATGTGCGCCAAAAAAGCACAGCGATAAAAGCACAGCGATAAAAATTCTTTTTATAAACAAGCGCATAACGATTTTATCTTTTAATCCTTCAGTTTTATACCTATTCGACATTGATAGTACACCTTAGCTTCAACCTTTTTAAGTTAACGCCAACAATCCCGAAGGGATTGAACGTTTATAGAAACAACAATTTTTAAAATACCGATGCCGAAGGTATCGTACTATACCATGTATAGATACCCACTCTCATTTGGTATAGTACGATACCTTCGGCATCGGCTATACTTCTTCTATGTTACTATAAACGTTCGATGCTTTCAGCATCGTTACATGCTATAGTCCTGAAAAGAACCTTATAGTAAAAGGGTAAGTTTAAAATCTATTTGGTATTAAACATCCCCCTTGCCCCTCCTTCGCTCTGCACAAAGGCTTACGCTAAAGGGGGAATTACTGCATCAAGTTTAATTTCGCTAAATGCCACATCTCAACTGTTTTAAAAGCACTAAATTTCTCCGTATTGAGTATAGCCTATTAACTCTTTAACCAATTAACCAATTAACTAATTAACCTTTTAACCTGATTAACCCAATTAAACCTTTAACCCAATTACCCTTTTAACCCTCACAGGGTAAATAATAAAGTACCACACAATAAAAGCCGCTGACGACAGCAATATTGTAAGGCTCAACCATAGCGGCATCCCGGTATGGCGTGTTACAAAGCCTTCAAAAAATGCCGCGACAATAAATACCGGTACCAGGCTGATGATGATCTTGATACTGTCGGTGGCAGCCCGCATCAGCGACTGCACCCGTGTGTAAGTGCCGGGGAAAAGCAGCGAATTGCCAATGATAAGCCCCGCGCTGCCAGCTATCACTATCGCCGACAGTTCCAGTGTACCATGAATGAACACAACAAGAATAGATTGGAAACCTAAATTGTGGTGGAAGAACATGAACTCGAATACGCCGAGCATAAGGCCGTTCTGAAACAAAAAATACAAAGTGCCGATACCCGCAAAAATGCCCATAGTATAGCACAGGAACGCCACCTTTATATTATTGAACGCGATGAAGAAAAACATGGCAACAGAATTTCCATCCTTATACACCCCGAACGGGTCGCCATTGGCTATATTGCGCTCGGTCATATCCACATACCCATCGCCCAGTACCGCGCGTACAAAAGTCTCATCGTTGTATGCAGAGAATACGCCGAGAAAAACAAACGAAATAAAAAACAGGAAGGTAAACAATAACACCTTATGATGCTTCCTTACCACCAATGGCAATTCGGTTGTCCAGAAAGTAATAAGCCGTTGTTTCTTTTCTTTTTTGTTTTTGTAAATGGATAAGTAAATATTAGCGGCGATGCTGTTGATATAACGAGATGTATTGCCATGCGGATAAAACGTCTTTGCGTAAGACAAGTCATCAACTAAGTAGGTAAACCTTTTAGCTACCTCATCGGGGTCTTCGGTAGGTTGCTGGTATTGTTCCCAGCGTTCCAGATTTTGTTTTATAAACTGCCCTTCGCGCATAAATTTTCCTGGTGAAATGGAAATTAAAGGTACAATATAGCATTTAGCCGGATTATCCTCAAAATGTGTCAGCCAAGAACAAACATGAACTACTATTTTAAAGGATGAGGCATGTTTCTAAATAGCAACAACTAAATATTTGACAAAAGTACCGTTTTTCGGTAATTTTGTCGAAAAATTAGTTCTTTTCGGATTCCTATTCTATAACACAGTATTTGCCCGCTTTCTCCGTATTTTTACATATCATTTCATTTATGGCAGAAAAGAAAACGGTTGTAAAGAAGGCTGTGAAAAAAGAAAGTATTGCCAAAGCCAATACGGTAAAACATATAGAAGGTATATCTGCCCCGGAGGTGGAGCATCATACGGTTGCTCATGAGCGCATAGTTGGTAACAGCGATGCTATATTCATTAAGGGTGCGCGGATGCACAACCTTAAAAATGTGGATGTATCCATACCACGCAATAAACTGGTGGTGGTAACGGGCGTGAGCGGTAGCGGTAAATCGTCGCTGACGATGGATACGCTTTTTGCGGAGGGCCAGCGCCGCTATGCCGAGAGCCTTAGCGCTTATGCCCGCCAGTTCCTGATGCGCATGGATAAGCCTGATGTGGACTATATACGCGGTATATGCCCCGCCATTGCCATAGAGCAAAAAGTGACCACGCGCACGCCGCGCAGCACCGTTGGCAGCATGACAGAGATATACGATTACCTGCGCCTGTTGTTTGCGCGCATTGGTAAAACCTATTCGCCCGTAAGCGGTAAAGAAGTAAAAAAAGATACCGTAACCGATGTGGTGGATTTTGTGCGTTCCCTGCCCGTTGGCGCAAAGGTGCAATTCATTGTTCCCCTCACGCTGCGCTACAAGCGCAGCATGGAGGAGGAGTTGAACATACTGATGCAAAAAGGTTTTAGCCGTATTTATGTATCCGCTGTTGATGAAAAACCCATTCGTATAGAAGATGTGCTGGACGGAACGGTAAAATTGGGAAACGTAAAAGCCAACCTGCTCATAGACCGCATTGTAGTAAAAGATACATTTGACGATGACGACCTGCACCGCCTTGCCGACAGCATACAAACCGCGTTTTACGAAAGTGAGGGTGAATGCCTGGTAGAAGTGGATGGGAAAGGCCTGCATACCTTCAATAACCGCTTTGAAGCTGACGGGATAATTTTTGATGAGCCAAGCCCCAACCTTTTTTCGTTCAACAACCCGTTTGGCGCTTGCCCTAAGTGCGAAGGCTTTGGGCAGACATTGGGTATAGACGATGGGCTGGTGATACCAGACAAAAAGTTGAGCGTTTATGAAGGCGCGGTAGTATGCTGGCGCGGAGAGAAAATGTCGGAATGGCAACAGGAGTTTATTAAGGCCGCAGCTAAGTACGACTTTCCCATACACAAGCCCATAGCCGACCTTACCGATGCACAATACCAATTGCTGTGGGAAGGCAATGATAAGGTGAACGGCATTCGTGATTTTTTCGAGATGGTGGAGCAAAACCTGTACAAGGTGCAATACCGGGTGATGCAAGCACGGTACCGGGGCCGCACGGCATGCCCTGTATGTAAAGGAACAAGACTAAGAAAGGAAGCATTGTATGTGAAGGTAAACGGCGTAACCATTGCCGATCTTATGTTTCGTCCTGCCGATGAGCTATATGCGTGGCTACAGGAAGTGAAGCTCACAGACCACGACCAGGCTGTTGCCAAACGCATAATGATAGAAATAAACCAACGCATGAAAACCCTGCTGGATGTAGGGCTTAGTTACTTATCGTTGAGCAGGCTTGCCAATACCTTATCAGGCGGGGAAAGCCAGCGCATACAGCTTACCAAATTCCTCGGCAGTAACCTTACCGATTCCCTGTACATTCTTGATGAGCCAAGTATAGGGCTGCACAGCCGGGATACGGAGCGGCTCATAGGCGTACTGAAATCCCTGCGCGACCTGGGCAATACCGTAGTGGTGGTAGAGCATGATGAAATGATGATGCGGGAGGCAGACTACATCATTGACATGGGGCCGCTGGCAAGCCACCTGGGAGGCGAGGTTGTAGCCACCGGCAATTATAAAGAACTTATAAACAACACAGCAAGCCTTACCGGTAAATACCTTAGCGGGGCGCTGAAAATAGAGCCGCCTGCCATAAAAAGGAAACCCGGCGGGAAAATAAGCATTACCGGGTGCAGGCAAAACAACCTTAAAAATATTGACATTGACTTCCCGCTCAACCTGCTGTGCGTGGTAACGGGTGTAAGTGGGAGCGGCAAGACCACGCTGGTAAAGCAAACACTTTACCCGGCCCTGCAAAAACATTATGGCGAAGGGGCCGACAGGCCGGGACTATTTAAAGACCTATCCGGCGATCTCACCAGCATAAACCAAGTAGAACTGGTGGATCAAAATCCCATTGGCAAATCATCGCGCAGCAACCCGGTTACTTACATAAAGGCTTATGACGAGATACGCAAGCTCTATGCCAAACAGCCACTGGCAAAAATGCGTGGTTTTGTGGATAAGCACTTTTCGTTCAATACCGATGGTGGCAGGTGCGATACCTGCAAGGGCGAAGGCGAGGTTATAGTGGAAATGCAGTTTTTGGCAGATGTGCATTTGCTCTGCGAGGTGTGCAAGGGCAAGCGGTTCAAAGAGGAAGTGCTGGAAGTTACTTACCGCACCAAAAGCGTGTATGATGTGCTGGATATGAGCGTGGATGAAGCCATTGCCTTCTTTGCCGATGAAAAGAAATTAGCCACAGCCTTGCAGCCTCTAAGCGATGTGGGTCTCGGCTACATAAAACTTGGCCAGAGCAGCGACACCCTAAGCGGCGGCGAAGCGCAGCGTGTTAAACTGGCCTCTTTTCTCGGCAAGGGGAAAATGAGAGACAAGGTTCTTTTTATCTTCGATGAGCCTACCACCGGCCTACACATGCACGACATTAAAAAGCTGCTTGGCTCTTTTGACGCGCTTATAGAACAAGGCCATTCCATCATAGTTATAGAACACAACACAGACGTTATAAAAAGCGCAGACTGGGTAATAGACCTCGGACCCGAAGGCGGCATCGGCGGCGGGTATTTATTGTATGAAGGCGTCCCGGATGGATTGAAGAAGGTGCAGGGGAGCTATACGGGGCAGTATTTGTAGCATAGGAATAACAAACATAGTCAGGGTTTGGGGGGGTTACGGATGTGCCGCTACCCACACTTCACCATCTTCAAATACCTCTTTCTTCCAGATGGGTACTGTTTGTTTTAGCGTGTCAATAGCATATCGGCAGGCGTCAAAAGCGGCAGCCCGGTGTGCGGCGGAAATGGCTATCAACACAGGTATTTCGCCAATATTCAGGGTGCCGGTGCGGTGATGAATAAGTATTTTATGCACTGGCCATTTATCCAAAACAGTTTCCGCTATCTTCTTCATTTCATTGAGCGCCATTGGTTCGTAAGCCTCAAACTCAAGGCGTATCACGCGTTTTCCCTTTGTAGCATCGCGCACCGTGCCAATAAATACATCAATACCGCCTGATTGCGGAGTCATTACCCAATCAATACAGGAGAGGATATTCAACGGCTCGGCGGATATTTTTAAGTCAATCATTTTATTACAATTAGCGAATGAACTACAACGCTACCCTCCACTTACAGGTGGAATAATGGCTACCTCATCTCCGGGTTTAATAACTGTGCCGGAGGTGGCATAAGTTCCATTTACAGCGATCATAAAAGAGGTAAGTTCCTGCAGGCGGGGGTATTGTTGTTCCAGGCTGGCTTGCAGTAGCTCAACAGTAACCTCATCCCCAACCTGGAAGCCAACCGATGCGCCGCCCAGTATTTCCTTTGTGATACCAAAGGCTAAAATGTTTATGGTCATTATTAATTATTTAAACCACGGCGCATGTTTTATCAAAACTTCTATGCCTGCCGCAAAAACAACAACTGCTGTTACGCGCCGTACCACAAGCTGGTTGAACTTCACAGCGCCCATACGCGAGCCTATTTGCCCGCCAATAAATACAGCGCCGCACAATAAAGCAATGCGGGTGAAATTAATGTCCTTTGGCAATGTAGATAGCTGGCCTGCAATACCGGAAATGGAGTTAACTAAAATAAAAAAACTTGCAGTCGCGGCTATCTTTTTAGGCGTATCCCATTTCATCAGGTTCAGGACAGGAGAAAGAAAAATACCCCCGCCTATGCCTACCATACCAGACAAGAAACCAATAGCCCCACCCAGTAAAGCATCTTTGACGTAATTGTTTTTGTGCGTAATGATGTCATTAGTATTTGCCTGCCTTGTTTTGATCCATAATAAAACAGCGGCGGCAATAAGGCTAATGCCGAGAATGATGAAAAAGGTATCCTGTTTCAATCTTAATGTCGCACCTGCAAATGCCATTGGCACGCTGACCACTACAAGCGGTATAACCTTTCTCCAATCCACTTGTTTGTTGCGGATAAAAATAATAGTTCCCCCGGTAACCACTATAATGTTGCAGATAAGCGCAGTCAGCTTCATTTCCTGGAACGGGAAAGCATACAAGGTAAGTATAGCGAGGTAGCTGGAACCACCGCCAAAGCCTACGGATGCGTAAACAAACGCAATGACTAAAAAGAAAAAAATGATCTCCCAATGCTGCATGGATTGATGTGTTGGTTTGTGTTACCTTTTCACGTCTCAATTTACGTCTTCAAATTATCATTCCTTAATAAATTTTGCAAAAGTATTTCCGTAATAGATCATATACATTCCTGCTTCCCAGGTAGCCATACTGATCTGCACATTTGTCTTGCTGCCAGGAATAATTTTTGTAAATAATTTTTTTGTGGTTAAATATAATAATGCCTAATTTTATACATTGATTGGCACAACTTATTCCCGTGCCAGAGTCTGGCATTACAAATATAATACTATAACAACAGTATTAAAACACTTATTTTATGAAATGTAAAGCAATACTTATTTTTTTTGCCTTTTTGCTGTTGACATGCGATCTATATGCAGGAAGGTATAATCCCGGTAAGCACAACAGCGACAAAGCAGCGGAAAGGACAACCTTAGCTGACCCCAGGGAGGGTTTCTATGATATAAAATACCTGAAGTTTAACCTCCACGCTACGGACACCAACACATTCATAAGCGGTGATGTATCCACTACCGCGCAGGTCATCACAGCATCAATGAGCAGTTATGCTTTTGAGTTGGATACGACCATGATCATTGATTCGGCAAAGATAAATGGGGTGCTGTTACCGGTAACCTCTATTCTTGATTCTGTAAGATCAATAGCGCTTCCCACCCCTTTATCATCCGGGGCTATGTTTACCGCGCAGATATTTTATCATGGTACCCCTCCCCCGGCAATTGCAGGTGCGTTTTTCAACGCGGTAACCCATGCTGTTTCCAGCGGCGGCACAAATGTTGTGTTTACCGTAAGCGACCCGTGGGTGGCTAAAGACTGGTGGCCCAGCAAACAATCTGTTGATGATAAAATAGACTCGGTGGATATGTATGTAACCGTTCCGCGAGGTGTGGTGGATGGGAGCAATGGCCTGTTAGTGAATGTGGATTCCACATCTGTACCGGGTTATTGGCAATACCACTGGCAAACGCACTATGCGATTACATACTATCTCATATCCATATCCGTAGCCCGGTTTGCGCAATATACGTCATACATGCACTTCACCGGAAGTGCCGACTCCATGCTGATACAGAATTTCTTTATGGATACAGCAACCTTTAACCCATTGTACAAGGCAAATTTTGACAGCATAGACCAGATCATTAACTACTATTCGTCTGTGTATGGCAGGTACCCGTTCTGGAAAGAAAAATACGGCGTATGCTATACCACGCTGCCCGGTGGTATGGAACATCAGACCATGACCACAATCGGCGTACCTTATACCTACATAATAGCACATGAGCTATGCCATCAATGGTTTGGCGACCATGTTTCTTATGCCGATTGGGGCGATGTGTGGTTAAGCGAAGGCTTCGCGTGTTTTTCGGAGCAATTGTTTTTAACTCATTTCTGGGGAGCCGCCGCAGGGTTGGCACACAGGCAAACCTTGTTGAGCTATGCCTTGAGCGAATCTTGCGGCGAGCTATATGTTACCGATACCTCAACGGCAACTACCATATTTAATTATCCTACCGTTTATGCCAAGGGGCAGGGGGTGGTAACGATGCTACGTTACCTGGCTCCTACTGACAGTATGTTTTTCCAGGTACTGCAAAACTACCAGCACGATTATGGTTTTGGCAATGCCAATACAGCAGACCTGCAGGCCGAGGCGGAAGCTGTTTATGGTTTTTCTCTTGACACCTTTTTTAACCAATGGGTATATGGCAGCGGTTATCCGAAATATACAATTACCTGGGACCAGGTGGGTAGCGCTGTTTTTGTAAAATTAGTACAAACAGCATCCTGTCCCACAATTACGCCGCATTTCAGTACCATGCTGGAACTGCAATTGCACAGCGCTACAGCAGATACCATAATAAAAGTATATAACAGCCTCGATACCCAGATATTTTCTTTTAACTGGACGCCGGTGATGTCCACAGTTTACCTGAATCCTGATGTATGGACCATATGTGAACATCTTACCACTATGAAGGATCCCACTTTAAGCGTTGGCAGTATAAACGTGATTAATAACCTGAAAATATATCCCAATCCCACAAAAAATTACTGGCAAGTAGGCCAGTTGCCGAAGAATACTATTCTGATACTTACAGATGTAAATGGCCGTACTGTTTGGCAAGGTATAAGCGGCAATGGCAATGCCCTGATACCCGGAGCCAACCTGCCAGCCGGAGATTATTTATTGAAGGTAGGTAACAGCGATAGTGTGAAGCTGGTGCATTGGTAGTCTCACCCAACCTTCTGCGCCACCATCAACTCATTGTACAGCATTTTTATCAGCCCGTCGGCGAGGCCTATTTTGGGAACATATATTTCATCGGCGAGTGACCAGCGCATGATGGAGATATATACTTGTAGCGCGGGTACTATCACATCGGCGCGGTCATCGCGGAACTGGTAGAGGTGCTTGCGTTCTGCGAGGGGGGTATAACTAAGTTCTTTGCAGTAGTCCTTGAGCAGGTCAAGGGTAAGCGGGCGGCCCTCCTTGCGTTTGGACATGGAGAATATCTTGTTGATGTTTCCGCCGGTGCCAATGGCTTCAAGCGGCTGGTAATCGCGGGCATAAGTTTTTATGTACCACTTCATATGCTCCCACTGTTCGTCCGTCACTTTGTCGTGCAGCAGGCGTATGGTGCCTATATTAAACGACTCTTTGAAGATGGTATGGTTCTGGGCGTAAAGGGTTACCTCTGTGCTGCCGCCGCCAACATCTATATACAGGTAAGATTTGTTGTCGCTTAGTTTTTCGGCTATGTGTGTTTCGTAAATGATATTTGCTTCTTCCTGGCCGGTGATAATGTTTATTTTAAAACCCGTTTCCGCGAATATTTCTTCCAGTATCTTAGCGCCGTTCGTGGCGTCGCGCATGGCCGATGTTGCGCAGGCTTTATAGGCTTCCACATCATAAATGTTCATCAGCAGCTTGTATGCCTTCAGCGTTTCTATCAGTTTCTTCTTTTTTTCATCGGTCACACTGCCTTTATCAAACACATCGAAGCCCAGACGCAGGGGAATACGCAACAGGGTGAGCTTCGTAAAATCAACTGTGCCATCCTTGTATATGGAAGCCTCGCTGATCAGAAGCCGCGCCGCATTGGAACCTATGTCTATAGCTGCAAGTATCAAATTGTGTAACTTTTATTTCGTAAGTATTTATAGATTGCCTCCTGTGAGCGCACTTCAGGTTTATGCTCATCCCTTATCACGTAATTATTGCTTTGCTCATTATCTAAGATACGGCCTTTTACATTCTCTGCAAGCTGGATGTTTAAAATATCTATCAACTCCTGCTGTATAGACTTATCATAAATGGGACAGGCTGTTTCTACGCGGTGGTCCAGGTTACGTACCATCCAGTCTGCCGATGATATGAATACCTCTGGTTTACCCCCGTTGTTGAATACCAGCACGCGGGCGTGTTCCAGGTATTCATCAAGGATACTGATAGCCGTGATGTGTTCTTTAAAAGCCTTCTGTTCGGTATAGGCGCAGCATATACCGCGTACTACCATTCTTATATCCACTCCTGCTTTTGCAGCAGCATATAATTTATCTATCAGCACAGCGTCCACCAGGCTATTGAGTTTCAGGATAACAGAGGCCGGTTTTTTCTTTTTCGCAAACCTTATCTCTTTATTTATCAGGGAGAGCATTACTGTGCGCATATTCAATGGCGACACCGGCAATGTTTTGCATGTTTTGAGTGTGGCTATTTTTTTTACCGGGTTTTCAAGATAATCGAATATCTTGTTTATGTCGGCGAGTATATTCCTGTTTGTGGTAAGCAGGCAATGGTCGCCATAGTAGTTGGCGGTATTTTCATTGAGGTTGCCGGTGGATACGAAACCATATTGCTTGGTACGGTTGAACTCCCGTTTTTTGATCACGCATACCTTTGCATGTACCTTCATATCGTGAATACCGAGGCACACTTTTACACCTTCTTCTTCCAGTTGTTCCTTCCAGCGCATATTGGCTTCTTCATCAAAGCGGGCGCGCAGTTCCAGTACCACGGTCACTTCCTTGCCATTCCTCACGGCATTGATAAGCGCATTCACTATCTTGGAGTTTTTAGCCAGCCGGTAGCAGGTGATACGGATACTCTGCACGAATGGGTCAATGGCAGCTTCGCGCAGCAGGTCTATAATTGAATCGAAAGAGTGGTAGGGCAAGTGAAGCATTACGTCCCTTTTTTCGAGTATATCCATAATGCGGCAGGGCTGTTGCAGCAAGGGATGCACGAATGGCCGGGGGCGCGGCGTAATATCGCTGAATATGGTGGACGGGAAATCAATAAAATCTTTGAAGTTATGTATCCTGCCGCCGGGTATCAGGTTGTCTTTTTTGGTGAGGCCCAGCCGCCGGGTAAGGTAATTGAGCAGCATCGGGTCTATCTGCCGGTCATACACAAAACGTGTGGCGCGGCCATGCTTGCGGTTCTTTAAGCCCTTTTCCAGTTCGGTGATGATGTTGGTGTTTACGTCATTATCTATATCCAGTTCAGCGTCCCGGGTCACCTTGATGATGTACCCCATAAACCGGTCGAAACCAAATGGCGCAAACAGGCTTTGCAGGTTGAAGCGGATAATATCTTCGAGCAGTATTATGTCGGTATGGCCTTCTTCCGATGGCAGTATCACGAAACGGGGCAACACCTTTGTGGGTATCTCTATCAGGGCGTACCGCTGTATCATAGACTCCTTAGTGCTGCCCAGCACACAGGCAAGGTATATGGACTTATCGCGCAGCAATGGTATGTGCGGAATGGTTTCTATCATTAAAGGTATGATCTGGGTACGTACCTTTTCTTCAAATATCCGGGCAACAAATTCTTTTTGTTTTTTTGAAAGCTGCTTTTCGTTCTTGATGAAAATATTTTTCAGTTCCAGTTCCTTTATTATTTCCGAATAGGTACTGTCGAACTCTGCCTGCTGGGTAATGACGGTCTGCTGTATTTTGCGGAGTATTTTATCGGGGTTTGCCTCCATGTGCATTTTGGCGGCCTTACCGAGCAGCACCATTTTATTGAGCGCGGCAACGCGCACACGAAAAAACTCATCCAGGTTATTGGAAAAAATACCGAGGAAACGCAGGCGGTCGTGGAGGTGGTTATTGGGGTCTTTTGCTTCCTGCAATACGCGGGCGTTAAATGCCAGCCAACTCAGGTCGCGTATAATGGTTTGTTTCGTCATTTTCAGGATGAAGATAATTAATGCCCAAAAATACTTTCATTCTTATAATAGTTGGGAGAAAAGATTTGGGAGGGGAATAATTCACAATTCCTTAATACTGGGAACCTCTCCCGGCCTCTCCAAAGAAGAGGTGAAGCTACGTATGCGTAGTAAATAGCCTTGCTAATATTGGCGAAGAAGCGGCGATATGAGCAATAACAAGGAGTGGCATTTTACATCCATCTTTTTCAGAATCACAGTACAGATAAACAAAGAAAAGACCTACAATTATATCAATGGGTATGTTTATTAACAGAATTGTTGGTATATCCGGTCGCTCCAGTTTGGGAAGGGCCATTATCTTCTTTATATTTAATAATTCATTTAGTAAACTACTGACTATAGCGACCAGAACTATTTGTAATGTCATTTAGATGATTTTAACAACATATGCGTCACGAATTAATTCTAATAGGGGGGTATATTTACGGTACAATGTCCTTGTAGTATATTTACCGGAACTATTCCTTGCAAAATCATCGGAATTTTGAATAAATCTGCTTGCTTCATCTGCTGTAAGCCCTGTTATTGTAGCTATTTCAGGAATAGTTCTCCAATAATTGTGATTATCTGAGGATGTTTCAAGTGAGGCAATTATTCTTTGTCTTACACTGCTTCCTTCACCTGTTCTTTCCATGTTTGTGTGTCTCATACTACATGAATTTTTGATTACAAAGATAAGTATTTTTTTAGTAACAATAACTGCTGAAAAAGGAGTATTTCGCAAGTGAAATTAAAATACCTGAATTATCTTTTTAATATTTTAAAAATTATAGTTTTTTTCACGGTTGCATTTTAGACGTTTATGTGGATAAATCGCAGGCGCTGATTTTCTTTGAAATAACTTTTTTATCAGTTTCCGACCTGGCAAGTTTTAATGCGTTATTTAAATGTGAGATCGCTTTCCGGTTATCAATATTCATATATAGTTCCCCCAATAGCGAGTGGTACAAATGATTATCAACAAGGTTTAGTTTTTCCGCTTCATTAATAGCCTCGGCTTTACTATTTGCTTTTGAAAGGGCGTAAGTTCTGTTCAAAGCCACTATGGGCGAATACTCCAGGAGCAATAATTGGTTGTATAGCTGAAGAATATTTTCCCATTTTTCACGGGTATCGGTTTTGATGGTATGCCAGCAGGCAATTCCCGCTTCCAGGTGATACTTTGAAATTTCATTGCCGGTTGATGCGAGGTTTAAGAAATATTTACCCCTTGCTATCAGTTCTTCATTCCATAAGGCAGTATCCTGGTCGTCATACAAAACTGTTTCACCGTGCCGGTCTGTTCTTGCTTCAAACCTCGACGCCTGGAAGCACATTAATGAAAGCAAAGCATTCACCGGTGGCATATTGGTCTGTTCATTTTCAGTAAGCAGGGTGGTGAGCCGCATAGCCTCTATGCAAAGTTCCTTACGAAGCGTAGTGTTGTGACTGGCCGAATAATAACCTTCGTTGAAGAGCAGGTAAAGCGTTGTTAGCACCGCCTCTATACGTTTCTTTATTTCCGGCTTGCCGGGAAATTCAATTTTCACCTTTTCCGCCCTTAATTTTTCTTTTGCCCTTTGCAGCCTTTTATAAATGGTATCCTTATTGGTCAGGAAAGCATCGGCAATTTCACCTGTGCCAAACCCGCAAAGAATGTGCAGACCAAGCCCTATCTGCGCCTCTATGGAAATAGAAGGATGGCAAATGGCAAACATCATTTGCAACTGGCTGTCTTGTATGTTTTTCACCGACAGGTCTATCTCTGTTTCCTCATTGGCTGTTGCCTGCGTGCTTAGATGCCGCGCAACCTTGCCATTAAAAACAGCCTGGTGTTTTAAATGGTTTTTAGCTTTGTTTTTTGCAACGGTATAGAGCCAGGCCACAGGGTTTTCTGGCAGGCCCTTCAGCCCCCATGTTTCGGAGGCGGTAAGAAAAGTGTCGCTGGCTATGTCTTCGGCGATCTCTATATGTTCAAACCCAAACAGCTTGCAGAGTACAGTGGTTATTTTCCTGTATTCGGTTCTGAATAAGTGCGGTATCAGTTCATTTTCCTGCATAAGTTGAAAAAGCCTTTGTAATATTACAAAGGCTTTTTGAAGTAATTGATTTGTGAAGTAATAAAGTTTCACGCAGAGGCGCAAAGGCGCAGTTCCCGTGTTCTGTTTTAAAGACCGCAAAGGCTTTAAAATTTACATCGGGCTTATTTCCCTTACCTCCACACTGCCGCCAACCGTTAAACCCGGACAGCCTTTTGCTATTTCTATCGCTTCGGTATATGAGGCGCATTTGACTATAGAATAGCCCCCGATAGATTCTTTGATCTCGGTATATGGCCCGTCGGTAACCACATTATTCGGTTTTAATACATGCCCCGAAAGATCGAGCCGGTTACCGCGATCAACAAGTTTGTTTTGGGCAGCTATGCCGCCGATCCAGTCCATCCAGCGTTTTGTCATGGCCTGCATTTCTTCGGGTGAGCCTTTTGGCATTGCGCTGTAGTCCATCCGGTACACAAATAAGAAGTCTTTCATTTTGCTTTGATTTTTTGAGGTTAAAAACAGAATAACAACCGGGCGCGTGGAAATTGGACAGAAAGCTATGATTTTATTTTGAAAATAGGGGGAGGAGGCTCAACAGGGCAAATGTCGAACCAAATATGGGATGATTTGATTAAAATTTATAAGGTGGCGAAGATATTGAAACAGTAAAATACAAATGATCAGACAAGTGGCTTTATTGGCAAAAGTTTCTCCTGCCTTATTGCTTTATCCCAATTGTCCATTAGTTCAGTTTGGTGAATAGCAGCCCATTCAATAACAAGACCTAAAACACGGGGCGGTAAATACCCACTCCACAACTCCATCTTTTTGATATCAATAATAGCCTGATGTTCGGCATAACTGGCATGAAAGTGTGGAGGGTTGTGATCGTCAAAATACATCCTGATAATTATTCCGAGAAAGAAACTAATCTGTGGCATGTATAAAATATTTTTCGGCTACTTCTGCGGGATATTTATTCACTATTTTGGCATAAATGTTTAAAGCATCAATTTCAAGCTCATCACTCCATGCAATTGCCTCGCCTGTGGTATATACTTTTGCAAACAAAGATGGATCGCTTAATTCCCGGAAAATACCTTTCTGTATAAGATAGCCTAAATCAATTATCCCACGTACATCATCTTCAAAGACAACTTCAATTTTGTATGCTCCTATGGCTTTAACATCTGTCGCTTTCATAAATCCAATAGTTAAAGTACAAAATTAGGTGATTATTGATCAGGAGCAAACGATTTTTTTAGCGAACAGTGTTGTTCTGGATGTTCCGCAAAGCGGGCATCCAGAACTATAAATAAAATGCTCCCGATAGCTATCGGGATAACGGACTTCATACGCACCTTAGCTAAATGAAAGTACAACAAGCCCTAATCGTTTCGTGCAAGGTAATACAGGTAGCTTCAACGAACTTTATTACACTAATGTACAGAAGAATAAATCATTGAGCTTCCGGTTCTTTGAATGCCGTCGTCCCGATAGCTATCGGGAGGGTTTATTTGCACTTCCAGATGCCCGCTTTGCGGAACATCTGGAAGAACAGGATATTTTGCCGGATGTACGCAAGCGGGATACTTGCTTATGTGCAGACCAACCGGACGCATGGAACAGTCAGAGATTGGCTGCCACCAGGAGTGTCGTTATATTGGCTTTGAATATATGACGTTTTCCCTATCCTTAATATTTCTTACCTTAAAAATAAATCCACGCTCGTCATCTCCAACTTTTTTAGCTTTTAGCCTTTTCTCATTAATCATGTCATTCCAATCATATAACCAAATGCGGTCTATAGTATAATCATCATTAAAATGAATAAACATTAGATCGGTTGGAGGTTCTTTTTCTTTGTTTCTATAAATAATACCGGAAATCTGCCAACCTTTATTATTGCCTTTTCTTGCTTTCACAGATATACGTTTACCGTTAGCTTCAATATCATGTTGATCATCTACTAATTTTCCAAGTAGCAGTGCTTTACCATAAATTTCCCCCAACCAGCCTATTACCTCATCTCCTTTTAAATTTTTATTGTCGGAAAAAGGTTCTAAAGTCTTTTTTATTTTACTATTAAGGGTAGCTAAGTCATTCAAATGATTTTTAACTGCATCCTGGATTACATCTAATTCTTTTTTTCCTGCTTCCGTAATTATTTCCATTTTTTTATTCCTGATTTTTCCGTCCAAAGGCCGAGTGTCCACCCTTCAATGGCACTCGGCTATACTTGACCGGGGCAGGCATAAATATCCACATAATCCCTGAAAATTTCTGATTTTATTTTGCCAATTTCTCCTTCTGCCCCCCCGTTATCCACACTTATTCACATTAATTCACAGGTTATGCACAGGCTTTTTCCTGTTTTTCCACTAAAAACAAGACGAAACCCGCTACAGTAAAGGGTTTCAGGGCATATATGTGGGTGTGGATAAATATGTAGCAACAAAATTGTGTAAATTAGTGGGAATTTGTGTTATTTTGTGGTAATAATAATTAACAATCGCAAAAATGACCAGTTTCCTCGGTGAATATGAAGTAGCAATAGACGCCAAAGGGCGCTTCCTGCTGCCATCGGGCGTCCGTAAGCAAATGGCTGACGGGGCTGGCGCACAGTATGTGATAAAACGTGATTTTGAAAACTGCCTCACCATATACCCTGTTGATACCTGGAACGCGATCAGCGAAAAGATAAACCGCCTCAATGAGTTCAAGCAGGGAGTAAGGGAATTTAAACGCTTATTCCTGAACGGGGCAACCATAGTGGAACTGGACAGCGCAGACAGGATGCTGGTGCCTAAACCACTACAGGAATACGCAGGTATAAAAAAAGACGCGGTGTTGGCGGCGCAAGGCAATAAGCTGGAGTTGTGGGATAAAGATACTTACTATAATTATCTGAAACAAAACGCGGTGAACATGAGCAGGCTGGCGGAAGAAGTGGCCAATGATTTCGGGAACCCATTTGAAAACTTATAAAAATGGGAGACCCCGGTTTTTACCACACAACAGTTCTTCTGCACGAAGCGGTGGAAGAGTTGGCAATAAAGGAAGACGGCGTATATGTGGACGCAACCTTCGGCGGCGGCGGGCACAGCAGGGCGATACTGGAAAAGCTGGGGCCGAAAGGAAAGCTGATAGCGTTTGACCAGGACGCAGACGCCTGGAAAAATAAACCGGATGACGCAAGGCTGGTACCGGTGACAGAAAATTTTAAATACCTGCGCCGATTTTTGCGGTTGCATGGGCATACGGAGGTGGACGGCATACTTGCAGACCTGGGGGTAAGTTCTTTTCAATTTGACACGGCAGAACGGGGCTTTTCGATACGCTATGACGGCCCGCTGGATATGCGGATGGATAAGCGCGCAGAACTGACCGCCACAAAGGTGTTGCAGACATATACAGAGGCGCAACTGCATTCGCTCTTTGAACAATACGGCGAGGTGCGCAATTCAAAGCAGCTTGCCAAACATATTGTAGCGCAGCGCAAGGGCACGAAGCTGCAAACCATAGCCGCGATGAAAGCAATGTTGGCGCCGGTGATGCGTGGCAACCCAAACAAATACCTGGCGCAGGTATTCCAGGCGCTGCGGATAGAAGTGAATGATGAACTGGGCGCGCTGAAAGATTTTTTGCAACAGGCCGCTGTAAGCCTGAAACCGGGCGGCAGGCTATGTGTAATATCCTTTCACTCGCTGGAAGACCGGATAGTGAAGCAATATATAAAACGTGGAAGGTGGGATGAACCGGGCGAATATGAGGAAACAATAAAACCACTATTGAACCCCGTAAACCAGAAACCAATAGAACCCACGGAAGAGGAAATAAAAAGGAACCCGAGGGCAAGGAGTGCGAGGTTGAGAATAGCGACAACCCCAAACCCCTAAAGGGGCTTCCCCTTATTACTTCACCTTATTGTTCGTAAGGGATTTGGGGTTTTAGAATAACATGGGGAAGCCCCTTTAGGGGTTTGGGGTTTTGCAGGTAATGTGGGGAAGCCCCTTTAGGGGTTTGGGGTTTATAGGTTTGTGATTTTAGAATAACATGGGGAAGCCCCTTTAGGGGTTTGGGGTAAATTATATGACTACCGAAGATATAAATAGTCAGCAGGAAGAGTTGACGCCCGCGCAGCGGGTAAGGAACGACTGGCGGTCGTTGGCGGAGAAAGTGTCTTATAAAGCAATTGTAAATAATATCCCCTACCTGGCATTTGTGGCGCTGTTGTGTGTGCTGTATATCAGCAACAGCCACCGCGCATTGGAGATGCAGCAGCAACTGAACACGCAACACAAAGCGCTCCAGGAACTGCGGTGGAAGTACATGGACGCAAAGACACAACTGATGTATGTAAAGGCAGAAACACAGGTTATAAAAAGCGCAGAGATAATAGGGTTGAAACCTTCGTTGATGCCGGCGTATAAGATCAATGGTAAATGATTAATGGTTAATGGTTAATGCCCGATAAACGCAATAATAGCTATTACTAATTAATCACTAACTAACCATTAAAAGTGACCATTTATAACTGGAAAAGTGACCATTAACAATTAATAATTTGACCACTAACAATTAACCATTAAACATTGACCATTAACAATTAACCATTAACCATTAAACATTAATAATTAACCATTAATCATTGACCATTAAAAAAGACATACGGTTCAGGGTGTATATCGCTTTCACTGGCATTTGCTTGTTTGGTATTGCTATCATCATAAAGGCCGCTATGATACAGGTGAAGGAGGGGCCGAAGCTGCGGGCTATGGAAAAAGAAATGCACACCCGCTTCGATACCTTACTGGCTGAACGTGGAAATATCTATACAGAAGACGGCGTGCTGCTTAGTTCTTCGATACCGGAATTTGACGTTCACATAGACTTCTCGGTAATTGACTCCGGGCTGTTTGCAAAAAACATTGATTCGTTGAGCCGTTGCGTATCTCGCCTGTTTCTTGATAAAACACCGGAGCAGTACAAGAGCGAATTTGTCCGCGCCTATAACGATGAAGACAAGTATTACCTGCTGGGCAAAAAGCTGAAGTATTACCAATACGAGGCGTTGCGCTCCTTCCCCATCTTCAATAAAGGTAAAGGGTATGGTGGGTTTATAGAAGATTCGAGAGAAAAGCGCGTAACGCCATACAGTATGCTTGCTTTCCGCACTATAGGCATATTCCGCGACAGCAGCATATCCGGTCTTGAAGCGACTTATAACCACGACCTCATAGGAGAAAATGGGCGCAGGGTGGTACAGAAAAGCACCGGTAATGTATGGGTACCGATAGAGGGGTCGGAAGTGGACCCGGTAAATGGAAAAGATGTGGTAACAACATTGGACATGAACGTGCAGGATGTAGCGGAACACGCCTTGATGAGCATACTGGAAAAGTATGAGTGCCTATATGGAACCTGCATAGTAATGGAAGTAAAAACAGGCAAGGTACGTACCCTCGTGAACCTGGGCCGCCAGGCAGATGGCAGCTATTGGGAAGACTTCAATTATGCGATGATGCCAACCGAACCAGGTTCTACTTTCAAGCTCGCAACGCTGTTGTCGCTGCTCAATGATAAGCTGATTACAGTGGATGACATAGTGGACGCGGAAGGCGGCGCAATAACATTTGGCAACCGTACCATGAGGGACTCCCACCTGGGGTTGCGTACTATGCCGATATGGAAGGCTTATGCCGAGTCGAGCAATGTATCTATGGCGAAACTGGCGGACAAATATTACGGGGAAAATCCTAAGAAATATTATGACCACCTGGTGCAACTCCATCTTGACCGGCCCACAGGAATAGACCTTTTGGGCGAGCGTAAAACACACATAGTTAACCCGGAAACAAGCGGATGGAGCAATACATCGCTGCCCTGGCTGGCAACGGGATACGGGGTGCAGATAACGCCATTGCACACCTGCATGATGTATAATGCCATTGCGAATAACGGCAAGATGATGAAGCCATACTTGGTAAGCGCCGTAAAAGAATACGGTAAGGATGTAAAAACTTTCGAGCCGACGGAAATAGAAGCTGTGGGAGACTCTGGCGTGATAGCGCAATTGCAGAAATGTATGCGCGCCGTAGTTACCGAAGGCACTGCAAAAGGAATAGAATCGCCTTACTATACTATGGCCGGAAAAACAGGCACAGCACAGGTAGCGGATAAGGGTATCCGATATTCGGATGGGGTTTACCAGGGTTCATTTGTTGGGTTTTTACCGGCAGAGCAACCGAAATATACCATCTGTGTAGTGATACGCACCAAGCCGCATTCTAAAGAATATTATGGCGGAGCAATCGCGGCTCCTGTATTCAGGATGGTGGCTGATAAAATATTTTCAGAGAATATAGGCGCATGGGCAGGGCCAATGGATAGCCTCGCAAGAAATAATACGGGCGTAATACCCGCAAGGGCAGCCACCGCCAGGAGTTACGAAGTATTGCTGAACGCGATTGATAAGCAGGCGCCGCAACCTACAGACTATATGAATGTGATGATGCAAATGTCAACAGATTCAAGCAAACATATAGCCATACAGCCCAAACAAATATACAAGGATATAGTGCCTGATGTAACGGGGATGAGCCTGAAAGACGCCGTATATATGCTGGAGAGCAGCGGGCTACAGGTACGTGTGCAGGGAAAAGGAAGAGTGCAGGTACAATCTATACTGCCGGGAGCAAAAATCATTAAAGGACAAAATATAACACTGCAACTAAGCTGATGCCCATACTGCGCGACATATTGATAAACATAACGCCACGCTCTGTGAAAGGAGATATGGACACTGTTGTGGACAGCCTGTGTATTGATTCCCGGAAAGCAGGTAGAGACAGCGCGTTCATTGCAGTAAGGGGTACATTATCCGACGGGCATTTGTTTATTGATAAAGCAATTGCACAGGGCGCTACAGTAATTGTTTGCGAAACCCTCCCGGAAATAATAAAGGAAGGCATAGCATACATACAAGTGAAAGACAGCGCGGCAACAGCAGGGCTTATGGCAGATGCTTTTTATGATTTCCCCTCGCTCAACTTAAAGGTTGTTGGGATAACCGGCACTAATGGTAAAACAACAACAGCCACCCTCTTATACAAGCTCTTTGAATCATTGGGCCACAAATGTGGGCTACTGTCAACTGTGCAAAACCAGGTTCATAACGAAGTTGAAATTGCCACACACACTACTCCTGATTCCATTTCTATACATGCCTTGCTGAAAAGAATGGTTGACGCGGGCTGTACACATGCCTTTATGGAAGTAAGTTCACATGCCATTCACCAGCAGCGTATAGCAGGTATCCGGTTTGCGGGGGGCGTATTTACGAACATAACCCATGACCACCTGGATTACCATAAAACATTTGATGAGTACATACGCGTGAAGAAAAAGTTTTTTGATGACCTGCCTGCGGAAGCATTTGCACTTACAAACATAGATGACAAAAGAGGGATAGTGATGTTGCAGAATACGAAGGCCGGAAAATATACATACAGCCTGAAGGCGCCCGCTACTATAAAAGGAAAGGTGCTGGAAAATAACCTCACCGGCCTAATAATGGTTGTTGATAACCACGAAGCGCATTTCAGGATGATCGGGACTTTTAACGCTTACAACCTGCTGGCAGTGTATGGTACGGCAAAATTGCTTGGCGAAGATAAAATGAATGTGCTGGCTGTGTTGAGCGGGCTACATGGAGCAGCGGGGCGTTTTGAAACCTATATGTCGCCAAAGGAAAAGATACTTGGCATTATTGACTACGCGCATACGCCAGATGCACTCATCAATGTGTTGGCAACCATCAACCAGTTGCGTACAGACGGGCAGCAATTAATAACCGTGATTGGCTGCGGCGGAGACCGGGACAAAACAAAACGGCCCATAATGGCGCAGGCGGCAAGCGAGCATAGCGATAAAGCAATTTTTACCGCTGACAATCCGCGCAGCGAAGACCCGGAAGAAATACTGGATGAAATGGAGGCAGGGCTGACCGGCCCGCAAAAAAGAAAAAGCCTGCGCATTACCGACAGGCGGGAAGCGATAAAGGTGGCCTGTACACTTGCCAATGGCGGCGATATAGTGCTGGTGGCCGGTAAGGGGCATGAGAATTACCAGGAAATAAAAGGAGTTAAACATCATTTTGATGACAAAGAAGTATTAACGGAAACGTTTGAAACATTAAATAAATAAGGGCATTCATGCTGTACTATCTGTTCACATACCTGCGCGATACGTTCCACCTGGCTGGAGCGGGGGTGTTTAATTATATCACCTTCCGCGCGGCTATGGCCATCATTTTATCGCTGGTTATATCCATGCTGCTGGGTAAACGGCTGATAGGATTTTTGCAACGTAAGCTCATTGGTGAAACAGTGCGCAACCTGGGCTTGCAGGGCGAGGAACAAAAGAAAGGAACGCCCACTATGGGAGGCCTAATCATCATCTCCGCCATACTTATCCCCACATTGCTTTTCGCGCGTGTGCTGAATGTGTATATAGTTTTGATGCTGGTATCCACAGTTTGGCTCGGCATAGTAGGTTTCCTGGATGACTATATAAAAGTCTTTAAGAAAAATAAAGAAGGCCTTGCAGGTCGTTTCAAAATAATGGGGCAAATAGGGCTGGGCATCATTGTGGGGCTTACCATGTACTACAACAATCATGTGGTGATAAGCAGGGAAGTAAAAGACACGAGGGGCGGTGTTTATAACGCAGCAGAGAAATTGGAAGCAGGCCGTTTTGTACGCAAGGACGAGAGCGGGAAGGAGCAAAGCTACGTGAATGTGCGGACGGCAACTACCACCATACCATTTGTTAAGTCGCATGAGTTCAGGTACGAAAAAATAGCCGCTCTGTTTGGTGAGCAGTATGTCGCTGTAACCACTCCGATCATCTATATCCTGTTCGTGATATTCATTATCGTGGCAGTATCAAACGGGGCAAATATTACAGACGGCATAGACGGCCTCGCTACCGGCGTATCGGCAATAATAGGTGTGTGTCTCGGCGTGTTTGCCTATGTGTCGGGCAACTATCTTTTCGCCGGCTATCTCAATATCATGGATATTCCGAACCTCGGCGAGCTGTCCATATTCATCGGTGCGTTTGTAGGGGCATGTGTAGGTTTCCTGTGGTACAACGCATACCCGGCGCAGGTATTTATGGGCGATACCGGCAGCCTTGCATTAGGTGGTATTATAGCATCGCTGGCAATAATTGTAAGGAAAGAATTATTAGTGCCTATCATTTGCGGGATTTTCCTTGTGGAGAACGTTTCCGTGGTGTTGCAGGTATGGTACTTCAAGCGCACGAAGAAGAAATATGGCGAAGGCAGGAGGATATTCCTGATGGCCCCATTGCACCACCATTACCAGAAAAAAGGATACCATGAAGCAAAGATAGTAACCCGCTTCTGGATAATAGGCATACTGCTGGCAATAATGAGTATAGTAACATTAAAACTGCAATAGTGGGAACAGGAACACAACGCTTGGTGATATTGGGCGCTGCTGAAAGCGGCGTAGGCGCGGCATTGCTGGGAAAGCAGCAGGGCTGGGAAGTGTTTGTAAGCGATTATGGAAAGATAAAAGAAAACTTCCGGGAAACGCTGTTGCAAAACGGGATTGAATTTGAAGAAGGCGGCCATACCGAAAGGAAGATATTAAATGCGGAATGCGTGGTAAAAAGCCCCGGCATCAGCGATAAGGTTGCCATTATGAAGCAGGTAAGGGACGCAGGTATAGAAGTGTGCAGTGAGATTGAATTTGCATACCGTTATAAAGGCGACAGTAAAATAATTGCTATCACCGGGAGCAACGGGAAAAGTACAACCACTAAACTTACCTACAACATCCTGGAAGAAGCGGAGTATGATGTGGCAATGGTAGGCAATATAGGCTACAGCTTTGCGAGGCAGGTAGCGGAGCGGCCCTGTAAATGGTATGTAATGGAAATAAGCAGTTTCCAGCTTGATGATATTCACACCTTCCGGCCAGATGTGGCTGTGTTGCTCAATATTACGCCCGATCATTTAGACAGGTACAATTATGTGTTTGATAATTATATCGCATCCAAATTCAGCATTACGAAGTACCAGAATGCCACAGACTACTTTGTCGTAAACCAGGACGATAAAGTAATAAAACAATACCTGGCAACCCATTCTATTCACGCTAAAATAATATACTTCACGATGGACGAAAATAACATAGATAAGGAACAGGAAGGCGGCCATATCAGCGACAGTCGTTTGTATATAGAGTATGAAGGCGAAACCCTGGATATGTCTATCCACGACCTGACCTTAAAAGGCAAGCACAATCAATACAACACTATGGCAGCAGGCATCTCATCGCGCATCGCGGGCATCAGGAAAGAGAAGATACGCGAAGTATTCGGGGCTTTTGAGGGCCTGGAACACCGGCTGGAATATGTAGCTACCATTCGCGGCGTAAAGTTTATTAACGACAGCAAGGCTACCAATGTTAATTCCGTATGGTATGCCTTAGAGAGCATGGAGCAACCAGTGATACTTATTCTTGGCGGGCAGGATAAAGGCAATGACTATTCCGAAATACTGGAATTGGTCAGGGAGAAAGTGAAAGCCATTGTATGCCTGGGGGCGGATAATAAACCTATCCATGATTTCTTCGGCCATGTTGTGGATACTATAGTTGACACAAAAAGCGCTTCCGACGCGGTACATGCCTCTTATGCCTTTGCAGAAAAGGGAGACGTGGTTTTATTGGCTCCGGGCTGCGCAAGTTTCGATCTGTTCAAAAATTATGAAGACCGGGGAAAACAATTTAAAGAAGCTGTGCAGAATTTGTAAGAAATAATCAGCATGAAATAACTGTATGAAAGAATTGCTTAAAAAAACAAAGGGCGACAAAATGATCTGGGCGGTAGTGCTGGTGCTTTCATTCATCAGCCTCCTGGCCGTGTATAGCTCTACGGGTTCGCTTGCCTACCGCATGGAAAAGAACTCAAACTATTACCTTGTAAAACAGGTAATGGTACTGGGCCTGGGCTTGCTCATCACTTACTGGGTACACAAAATAAATTATACCAAATTCGCAAAAGTTGCCGTAATACTATACCTGTTGAGCCTGCCCTTGCTGGTTTATACTTTGTTCTTTGGCACCAGTCTTAATGAAGGTTCGCGATGGATAAAGCTACCGGTAATTAATCTTACATTCCAGACCTCCGACCTTGCGAAGCTGGCGTTGTTCATGTTCCTGGCGCGAGTGTTGAGTATGAAGCAGGCGGATATAAAAGACCTAAGGAAAGGGTTTATCCCGGTATTGCTGCCTATGTTGTTTACCTGCGCGCTCATTGCCCCGGCAAATCTTTCCACGGCTTTAATGCTGGGTGTTACGTGCAGCATATTGTTTTTTATAGGCCGTGTGCGGGTAAGGCATTTGCTGTTGCTTGGCGCTGTCGGTATCATTGGCGTTTCGTTGTTATTTACCGTATCCATACTTACAGGTTTCGGGCGCGCCAAAACATGGGAGCAGCGTATATGGGATTTTGCAGGCAGTAAGAAAAAAGAAGGTAAGCCGGAAGATGTGTACCAGGTGCAGCAGGCGAAAATAGCTATTGCGAACGGCGGGATCACAGGCAGAGGGCCGGGCCGCAGCCTGCAAAAGAATTTTTTACCCCACCCCTATTCCGATTTTATTTTTTCTATAATCATTGAAGAGTATGGATTGATAGGAGGAGGCATTGTAATGCTTTTGTACCTGCTCTTCCTGTGGCGAAGCATACTTATTTTCAAACGGTGCCCGTTTGCTTTCGGCGCGTTCCTTGCGGTGGGATTAAGCATCACGTTGGTATTCCAGGCTATGCTGAATATGGCGGTCAACGTGCATCTTGTGCCGGTTACCGGGCTTACCCTGCCTATGGTAAGTATGGGCGGATCTTCAATCTGGTTCACCAGTATAGCTATAGGAATAGTGCTGAGTGTAAGCAAGTACGTGGACGAAATGGAAGGTGGAAAGAAAGCCGCTGCGAAAGCTGTCGCTGAACCAATTGTGCAAGAGGGCCAGGAAGAGCAGGAAGTAATAACTCCGAAGATTGAAAAGAAAACCAAAACACAACAAACAAAAGATAAAATGCCGGTACCGGCGATATAAATGATGAGCGGTTTGCGTGTAATAATTGCAGGTGGAGGAACAGGCGGGCATATATTTCCCGCAATAGCTATAGGCCATGCCCTACAGCAGCTGCAACCTGGCGCCCAACTGCTGTTTGTAGGCGCGAGGAATAAAATGGAAATGGAAAAAGTGCCGCAGGAGGGATTTGAAATTATTGGATTGGACATAGCGGGGTTTAACAGGAGCAGTATCTGGAAAAATATTTCACTGCCCATAAAATTATTAAGAAGCAGGCTGCAGGCAAGGAATATTATAAAACAGTTTGCCCCCGGAGCTATAGTGGGTGTAGGCGGCTATGCGAGTTTCCCGGTATTACATGCTGGGCAAAGTATGAACATACCTACTTTGATACAGGAGCAAAACTCGTTTGCGGGAAAGAGCAATAAGATATTGGGCAAGAGGGCGAAAGCGGTTTGTGTGGCTTATGAAAACATGGAGCGGTTTTTTCCCGCCGGTAAAATAACGATCACTGGTAACCCGGTAAGGAAAAGCATTTCCGAAATGGGGAAGGCAGGCGCGGATGGAAAAGCCTGGTATGGCCTGCCTGTTGAACGGAAAACGATATTGATAGTTGGCGGCAGCCTCGGCGCAAAGTCAATAAATGAAAGTGTGGATGCGCAGCTTGATGAATTAATGAAAGAAGATGTACAATTAATATGGCAAACCGGGAAACATTATTTTGAACAAGCCGTAAAACGCGCTGATGCTTACCCTGGCAGAATAAAGGTCTTTGAATTTATCAGGGAGATGGATCATGCCTATGATGCTGCAGACATGGTAGTGTCGAGGGCGGGAGCGCTGGCGATAGCGGAATTGTGTATCGCCGGCAAGCCGGTAATATTTGTCCCTTATCCTTTTGCATCAGAAAATCACCAGACAAGCAATGCAATGGCGCTTGTAGTCCGCAATGCCGCATTGTTAGTGAAGGATAGCGAAGCGAAAAAGGAATTGATAAAAAACCTGAAAACATTATTGCACGATAAAGCCTTGCAGGAAACAATGTCAATGAATCTGAAAGAGATGGCTATAAGAGATGCGGATGAGCGGATAGCAAAGAAAGTAATTGAAATAGCAGATAATGGTTAATGATTAATGGGGTAATTCGTTAAAAGGTTAAAACTCGACAATGGATAAATTAGTGAGTTCAATTGCTGAAAAATGGTATCAGCTAAATGGATTTGATGCCGCAATTCCCCCTTTAGCGCTGGCTTTGTGCGTGAGCGAAGGGGGTTAGGGGGATGTTTGTAGTTGAGCTTCTACTTGCAGTATTATTGGTTAAAACTTGAAGAGTTAAATCGTAACAAGGAATGAATGTACGGGAAATAAAGAGGGTGTACTTTATTGGCATAGGCGGCATAGGCATGAGCGCACTGGCACGGTTTTTCCGTGAGCAGAGTGCAGTGGTGAGTGGTTATGACAAAACAGAAACCGAACTCACTATACACTTAGTGAATGAAGGAATGAATATTCATTATACTGATGACCTGAAATTATTAGATAAAGACACACAGTTGGTAGTTTATACACCGGCTATACCACATGGCCATGCAGAGCTTAACTGGTACCGGGATAATCATTACCCTGTTTACAAACGCAGCGATGTATTGCAATGGATTACACAATCTATGTTTGCGGTAACTGTGGCTGGTACACATGGTAAGACAACTATTTCCACTATGGCCGCATACCTGCTGCGCGAAACGAATTATGGCTGCAACGCCTTCCTGGGTGGCATTTCGGTGAACTATGAAAGTAATTACTGGAGCAGCAAGAATGATACCGCAGTCATCGAAGCTGATGAATATGACCGCAGCTTCCTGAAACTGCACCCGGATATTGCCGTGCTTACTGCCATAGACCCTGACCACCTGGATATATATGGCACTCCTGAAGAAATGGAAGCGGCATTTATCCAGTACACAAAGAATATTAAACCGGTCGGCACACTGATCGTAAAACATGGATTGCACAGGCAAAGCGACCTTAAAGGGCCCAATACGGTTACCTATAGTTTGCAAAACAATGCCGCTGATATTTACGCTGAAAATATTGTGCAGAAAGAAGGTGGTTATCTTTTTGATATTACAGGGAAAGACTGGGAAATGAAAAATGTGCATTTGCAGATCGGTGGTATGCACAATGTTGAAAATGCGGTTGCGGCAATTGCTGTCACGCATTTGCTGGGAATAAATGGTGATGCAGTGAAGCAAGCGCTCGTTGGCTTTAAAGGGGTAAAGCGCCGTTTTGAATACTTGGTGAAGACCAGTGGCATAGTATATATAGATGACTATGCGCATCACCCCGAAGAACTGGCGGCATTGATAAAAAGCGCGAAACATTTATTCCCGCACCGCAAATGCGTGATCTGTTTCCAGCCGCATCTTTTCAGCCGTACACGCGACCTCGCCGATGGTTTCGCGCATAGCTTAGATATGGCCGATGAAGTGATATTGCTCGATATATACCCCGCCCGTGAATTACCAATGGAAGGTGTGACGTCTGTAATGATAGCAAACAGAATGACTAACCCCGTGCATACTATACTATCTAAAGAAGGTGTGCTGGAATATGTGAAACGCGCACCCTTGGATATGTTCATCACCGCAGGCGCAGGAGATATTGATAAATTAACGGAACCCATTAAAAACATACTCAGCAATAAAAAATGAAGACAAAGCGCAAAATATCAGTTCGCAAAATATTGCAGGTGTTTGTTACACTTGTGGTAACCACCGCCTGTATTATTGCTATGATAAGCGCTTCCCGCATTGAAGACAGTAAGACAATAAGCAGTGTGGCAGTGCATATTAAGAACGACAAGAAGTACCATTTTATTGAACAGAAAGAAATTCTTGACCTCGCTATAAACAACCGCAATGTTGATATTGAGCATACCCCTTTATCGAAGCTGGATATACACAGTATGGAACAGGTGATAATGGCTGATCCCTGGGTATCTGCGGCGCAGGTATTTATTGACAATGATAAGGTACTGCACCTGTATGTAACGCAGCGCATTCCTGTGGCAAGGGTATTCCAGAAAAACAGCGTAAGCTACTATCTTGATACAACGCTTAGCATTATGCCTTTATCAAAGAGTACCATATACTATACTACGGTTATCACAAACATGCCCGAATTAAAAAATGACAGTACGAGTTGGTTATTAAGGAAAGATATTGTTTCATTGGTAAGGAATATACAGGCCGATTCCTTCTGGAATGCACAGGTATCGCAGGTGATCGTTGATTCGGCGGGCATGTATGAACTGGCGCCTACATTGGGCAACCAGCGAATAATATTCGGCGATGCAACCAGGATTAAAGATAAGTTCCGTAACCTGTTTATTTTCTATAAGAATGTATTGAACCGCATTGGTTGGGATAAATATGAAACGCTTGATCTCCGGTTCAAAGGACAAGTTGTTGCATCGCCTTCGCTGCCCTATAGCGGGCCTTCGGATAAGGCTGTTACCAACATGAACTGGATAAACAGCATAGTGGAAACAGAAGCCAGGAACGATATGAAGGATTCTGTGAAGATCGCGGATACCAAACCTACGCATACACAACAAAAAGCAGCAGTCCCTGCGAAACAAATTAAAAACCCGGTTGCAAAAGTAAAAAGCGGGCATAAGCTACCGGCAAATGCAGCGGCGAAAAAGACTAAAAAACCGCCGGTCAAGAAAAAGCCGGCAGCAAAAAATGCAAAACAGAAAGCGCTGTTAAAAAATAAAAACAAAGGAAAAAATGAAAAGAAGACTTTACCAAAACATACAAAACCTGACAAAAAAGATCATTAACCAGTTTTAAATCTCAACACAATATGAGCAACAAAGAACAACCAATTATCGTTGGCTTAGACATTGGCACTACCAAGGTGGTAGCCATTGCCGGCAGGAAAAACGAATTCGGTAAAGTGGAAATTCTCGGTTTAGGCCGCGCAGACTCGGCGGGTGTGAGTCATGGTGTGGTTATGAATATCGAGCAATGTATCCGCTCTATTGAACAGGCTATTGAAAGGTGCATCGTTTCCAACCCAAACCTGGAAATAAAAGAGGTGTATGTAGGTATAGCCGGACAGCATATTAATAGCCTGCAAACACGTGGCGACCGGGTGCGCACAAACCTGGAGAATGAGATCAGCAAGGATGATATAGACCTGCTGATCCGTGACCAGTACAGAACTTATATCCCCGCCGGCGACCAGATCATAGATGTGATCCCGCAGGATTTTACCGTGGACAGCACTGCCTACGTGGTGGATCCCATTGGTATGAGCGGCGTGAAGATAGGGGCAAATTTTCATGTCATTACCGGCGACCGGAATGCCATCCGCAACATAAAACGTTGCGTGGATAAATCAAAGCTCATTACCCGCGACCTGGTATTGCAGCCATTGGCCTCCGCGGCCTCTGTGATGAATGACGAAGACCTGGAAGCGGGCGTTGCCATCGTTGACATAGGCGGCGGCACTACCGATATGGCCGTGTTCTATGACGGCATATTGAAGCATACCGCAGTAATACCCTATGCGGGCGTGAACATCACCAACGATATACGCAATGGCCTGGGCGTACTACGGGCGCAGGCCGAACAAATGAAGGTACAATTCGGTACCGCTCTTGCAGATGAGGCAAACAGCAACGCGTATATCACCATACCCGGCCTCAGGGGGTTACCGGCAAAAGAAATATCCGTAAAGAACCTTGCGCACATTATACAGGCGCGTATGCAGGAGATACTGGACCATGTGGTCTATCACCTGAAACAGATAGACCTTGACAAGCGTTTATATGGCGGCATCATCCTTACCGGCGGCGGTGCGCAGTTAAAACATATTACCCAGCTTACAGAGTTTGTTACCGGCCTCGGCTGCCGCATCGGTTACCCGAATGAGCATCTCGCCGGCGGGCATACCGAATCTTTAATGAACCCCATGTACTCCACCTGCATAGGCCTGATATTGCGTGGCTATCACGATTTCGAAAATGGCCGTATGCGCTTCGCAGGCGAAGGTGGCAACTACATCCACATCCCCGAAGAGCAGGTGAAAGAAGCAGCTATTGAAGTGCCTGAAGCAACGGTGCAAATGGAAATTGAGGAAATAAATACTGCCGAATACCAGTCGCAGGCAAACCGCCAGAAAGCCCGTAAACGTAATGAAAACGTGAAACGATTGTTTGACGGGCTAAAAGGAAAATTCATGAAAATATTTGAAGATGTGGAAGACCAGGAAATAGAATAAGCAACGATTAAATTTTAAAAATAAGATCACAACTATTTTTCAAAAACACAACTAACTAATTAATTCACTAACCCAACAAACTAACAGTATGATACATTTCGAAATTCCAAAACATCAATCGTCTATTATCAAAGTGATAGGCGTAGGCGGCGGCGGCGGAAATGCCGTGAACTACATGCACAGCCTCGGTATAGAAGGGGTTGATTTTGTTGTATGCAATACCGATTCGCAGGCGCTTGCGTTAAGCCCGGTGGCTAATAAAGTGCAGCTTGGCCCGCATCTTACGCAAGGGCTTGGCGCGGGGGCTAACCCGGAGATCGGCAAACAATCCTGCGAAGAAAGCATAGAGGATATTGCCAAGATACTGAAGGTGAATACCCGCATGGCATTTATTACAGCGGGTATGGGCGGCGGCACAGGCACAGGCGGCGCGCCCGTTGTGGCTAAGATATGCCGCGACCTGGGCATACTCACCGTGGGCATCGTTACAACGCCTTTTACTTATGAAGGCCGCAAACGTATGAAGCAGGCTCAGGAGGGCATAGACCGTATGCGCGACCATGTGGATACGGTACTTATTATCTCCAACGACAAGCTGCGCCAGCAATTTGGCAACCTGCCGTTCACGCAGGCGTTTGCGAAAGCCGATGATATACTGTCAACCGCTGCAAAATGTATAACAGATGTGATCACCACAACGGGCCAGATAAACGTGGACTTTGCCGATGTATGCACGGTAATGAAAAATGGTGGCGTAGCCATATTGGGCAGCGCATCGGCCACCGGAGAGAACCGTGCGCTGATAGCGGTGGAAGAAGCGCTTAGTTCCCCACTACTCAATGACAGCGATATACGCGGCGCAAAATGGCTGTTGCTCAATATCACATCTGCAGCAGGTGAGTTTGAGCATACCATGGATGAAGCCGAAGCAATACAGGCTTATGTGCAGCACCAGGCCGGCGATAATTGCGACGTCATTCTGGGCATGGGCCACGATCCTAACCTGAAAGAAAAAATAGCCGTAACGGTAATAGCCACCGGCTTTAACCATAAAGACATAAAAGTGGAATACCCGGTTAAAAATAATGAACCGGAAAAAATAATCGTTAAGCTCGGCGATATACAAAATGCCGATGAGCAACCCGTATCAGAAATAAAAGCTACGGTAAAGCAGCCGGAAAGTATGTCGCCGGTGCTGGTGGAAATGCCTGTAGCTGCGACCAACTATATAGCGGAAAGAAAACCTGCTGCTGCGTTTGAGAAACCAAAAGAAGAAATGATAGAGCCTGTGGAAGAAGAAATGATAGCTGTGGCTGCGTCAACTCCCACATTTGTACAGGAGGAAAAAAGCGCCCCTGCAATACCCATGCAATTGGTGATGAAGCAGGAGCCGATAAAAGAACAGGTGGTGGTAAAGATAGGAGAACGGATATTGTCTGAAGACGAGATAGAAGAAAAGAAAAGGTTTGAAGAACAGAAGAGAGCGCTGGAAGACCGCGCCGAACGCCTGCGCCGCATGAGCTTTAATATAAAGGGTACGGATAGCAGCGATGAACTGGAAGCTGTGCCAGCCTATATGCGCAAGAACCTGAAATTAGATAACCAGGTAGCCTCATCCGATTCGTATTACAGTGGTTATACCGTAGGCGTTAATGACATGCAGGATAACACCAAAGCAGCCATACAAACCATCAACACATTCCTTGACGGCAAGAAGCCCGATTGACCTCTGTTTCGTTTGCTAATCATAAATTGTGTGCGCTCCCGTTTTCTAACGGGAGCTTTTTTATTTTTCAAAAGCAGAAAATGCAAGCTCCTCAAATAATTTGTATCTTTGCCTTTGGAAAATATAACTAACATGAATATCCAGCAAATGCAGCAACAGCTTATAAACCAGATAAGCACTGTAAATAATGAAGATATATTGAGGATGTTGGGCGAGGAACTGACCTATTCTTTAGAAAGCCACACGGATCTTGCAACAATGTTAAGCGCTGATGATTTAAATGAACTTACTATGCTGGCCAATGAGCCTCCTGAAAAGGATACCATGTCTTTAAGCGAATTTAATAATATAATGGAGCAATGGCGTATGAAATAGTCATCAAAAAAAGATTTACGAATAAGCTACTTGGCGTAATTGATTACCTGGAAAAAGAATGGGGAAAAAATGTGGCGCATTCGTTTTTAGATAAAGTACGCACCCGTATTTACGCATTACAATCCCACCCGTATATTGGCGCATTAACCAGTAAGAAAGATGTAAGGAGTACCCTCATAACCAAACATAACAGGTTATATTACCGGGTTATAAAAAATAAAATATTCATATTGAACCTTTATGATACCAGGAGAAAAAACCATGGTACTTTTAGGAATTAACTACTCTGTTTGGAAAGAAAAGAGGTAACACTTATAATGTCTTCCCCCAATTAGAGTCAGGGTTTTGGTAATCACAAAGAATCCTGTGTACCAAAACACAATTGCTTTGAGTATCTATTGAATAATGAATGGAGTAAGGGAATTTTTCGATGCATGCAAACCGCACATCATCATAACGAACTGACTTGTAATGCGGGTTCTTTTTTATCAGGTCCAATTGCTTTTTAGCGCCGATTTAAATTTAGCCCCAACCTTTTTTGATTGATCTTCATAGTAAGCTATTGCATTTCCCAGCCCACGAACAAACTGCGGATGAAATCGAAGTTTATGCTTAGCCATTAATCGTTTTTGAGCATATTAAAAACAACGTCTTCATCTATTAGTATGGAAGGGTTCTCTTTTATCTCCCGCACACTTTTACGAACCTCTTCTTTTTGCCATTCGGGGATAGCGCTTTTTTCAGGCTTTAATAATTCTATAGCCTTTTTTGTTGCTGCATCAGGCTCATTAAGGATTTTAGCAAACGGCATGGTTTCAATCAGCTCTACAAACTTTTGCGCCTGCCTCGTTTTAGTATCAATAGTTATGTAAGTCATGTTTGCAGCATTTTACAGGGCAAAGTTAAATAAAAAAACAGATGTAGCGGGTTTAATTGCTCAGAAAGGGAAGATGTGAACACCTCTGATAATTTATATAATCACGCTGCTATGGGTTTACTCATTTCATAAAGCACGTCAGGGCAAAAATCAAGCTGGTTATCCCATTGCAAAGTGCCATAAGAATCAAGTTGCACTTTTTTGAAATAGTTAATATCCGCGATACGGCTTGCCCAGCCGTCATTTGCGTTGCGGAATTGTTCTACCCATTCCGACAAATCTATTACCCGCGTTTCATTTGTATTAAACAAAAAAACCACCGAAAAATTGTCGTTTACTTTTACAATTTGTTTGATAAAATGAAGCATTGTATAGTTTTAAGGGTTATTTTACGGCATAATGGTTACTAATAAAATTCCTAAGAAAGAAAATAAATTCTTTTACCTTATCATTATTGTATCGGTCATAATTGCCATGAGAAGACCAGTTTCTCAAATCTCTATAACCATCTATTAGTTTATAGGTTGAACTATCATACGCCTTAGCCTCAAGCAATTTTTTATTGATTTCATCAATTCCAGAATTAGGGTTAAATAATACCTGTGGGAATTTATTTTTTAGCAAACTTTTCAATGTTAACTCCAACGTTCCCCCAGCTAATGTACACGCCGCATCCTTAAAATCCTCTGATAATAAATATTCCGCTTGTTCAATAAGAGTTTCAATAGATTCTGCTGTGATTAATATTTTGGGGTGGCTCAAAAAACCAGATTCAAATTCTTGCTTGCCTGATTCCAAAATTCCTTGTAGAATACCAGCATTTAGTCTATTTGAATGGTATTGTTTAATTAAATCAAGATAAATATCTGATCCCAAATATGTAAATATCATTTTTGTAGATGGTAGAAGTTTAAAATAAGGTGGAGACTCTATTATTGGGTTTTCACCTTTGGCTATCGTCTCGTTGTATATTATTGATGCATTTTTAATTAGTTCATCAAATTTTTCACTTATTTGCGTTCTTGTCATTGATACTTTTTTAAAAAATCCAGCATTTGGTGCAGCACACCATCCCTATTAATAATGACCTTTTAAAGAGTATATATAGAGATAACTGTCCTTCAAGGTATAAATGATCCTGTTTTCTTTATCTATCCTTCTCGACCATTTGCTGACGAGTTCATGTTTTAGTGGTTCAGGTTTGCCGATTCCGCTAAAAGGGTGGCGTTTTATATCTTCGATTAATGTGGCAATTTTTCCTGCGTCTTTTTATTACCCTATCTTTTCCAATAACGAATATCATCCAAAGCATTCGCGCTATAAGCTACTTCCATAAATCCTCTGTTTTAAGCACTTTGAAATTACCGTTTTCAAAATCCTTATCGCCTTGCAAAACCATTTCAACAAAGGCAGGGTCATAGGGCTTTTCGTTCCTGGTCGTTATCTCGAATTTTATTTTGAGCGCCTTTACAAAAGCTTTTAATGCAGCTACCTGTTCAGAAGTTGTGGGATGAGCGATTATGGTTGTTGCTGTTTTCATAAGTACAAAGCTACAAAATTTCAGTTTTTTACAATGATAAATGTTATAAAAACAAAAACGCCCCGGCTACTGACGGCAAATACCACTACCATATTTTACGCCACCACTTCGCTTTTCTTTTTATAAAACAGGGTGTTGCAATTACCTTCCCTGAAAATATCTTTGGCTGTTTGTTGCAGGTAGGTTGCGGTTACTGCCTGGTACCTGTTCCACTCCTCGTTTATCATTTGCGCGTCTCCCATCAGTTCGTAAAACGCGAGGTTATTGGCGCGGCTGAGCAGGGTCATGTCTTCAAAGGCTATCATCGCCTCTATCTTGTTTTTAGACTTTTGCAGTTCGCTGTCCGTTACGCCTTCTGCTACCAGTTTTGCTATTTCTTTGTCCACAGCTTCATTTGCAGCCTCTATGGTTTTCCCTTCCCTTATTTTTCCTTCCACCACTACAAGACCGGGGTCGAGGCTGCCGGTATGGTAGCAATTTATGTTGCTGAACAGTTGCTCCTCCTTCACCAACCGCTGGTATAGCCGCGATGAAAAGCCGCTGCCCATTATTTCGGTTATCAGGTCGGTGGCATAGTATGGCGGGGTAAGGCGGCCACTCATATGCCATGCTTTGTACAAGGCGTCCAGCGGCACATCGGCATACAGTGTTTGCGCACGTGGGCTTTCCTGGCGTGGCTCGGCAGGCAGGTGGCGTACATACTTTTCACCGGCGGGTATATTTCCAAACCATTTTTCAGAGAGTTCTTTTACCTGCTCCACGGTTACGTTTCCGGCCACGCACAGGATAGCGTTCACCGGGCAGTAGTGCTTATGGAAGAATGCTTTTACATCATCCAGTTGCGCCTCTTCTATCTGCTTCAGGTCTTTACCTATCGTGGGCCATTGGTAGGGGTGGTTTTTATAAGCCAGCAGCCGTAGCTGGTGCCAGGCGTCGCCATAGGGTTTGTTCAGGTAGTGTTCTTTAAACTCTTCGCTTACCACCTTACGCTGCACATCGAGGCTTTTTTCGCTGAATGCCAGGGATAGCATACGGTCGCTTTCGAGCCAGAAGGCGGTCTCTAAGTTTTTCAGCGGCAGTTGTATGTGGTAGTTGGTAATATCGTTGGTGGTATAGGCGTTGTTTTCTCCGCCGGCCATTTGCAGCGGCTCGTCATATTCCGGTATATTCACGCTGCCGCCAAACATCAGGTGTTCAAACAAATGAGCGAAGCCCGTGCGGTTGGGTTCTTCATCGCGCGCGCCCACGTCGTAGAGTATATTCATCGCGGCCATAGGCGTGGCTTTGTCCACATGTACCAGCACTCTTAATCCATTCGCAAGCAGGAAGCGCTCAAATTGAAGCATAGTCTAATTTTTATCAGCGGGCAAAGGTAAGGTATTCGTTTGCTAACCACGAAAAAGTCCCGCCGGCGGGCAGGACGATTCCATAATAAAACTCATCTTCAATTTAGATTTTGAAATGGGAGAACGCTTTGTTGGCTTCTGCCATACGGTGCGTATCTTCTTTCTTTTTGAAAGCTCCACCTTCGCCTTTGGCTGCGGCCACTATTTCGTTAGCCAGCTTATCAGCTATGGTTTTGCCGTTGCGCTCGCGCGAGTAGCGTATAAGCCACTTCATGCTGAGGGATATTTTGCGGTCGGGGCGCACTTCAGAGGGTATCTGGAAGGTGGCGCCACCTATACGGCGGCTGCGTACTTCTACAGCAGGGGTCACATTGTTAAGAGCGCGTTTCCATACTTCATAGCCTTCTTCGTTGGCTGTTTTGGTTACTTTATCCAGCGCCTCGTAAAAAGCGCCCAGCACCACTGTTTTGTTACCGCCTATCATCAGGCAGTTCACGAAACGGGTTACGTTTTTGTCCTTGAATTTCGGATCCGGCGCTAATGGAAGTTTTTTTGCCTGTGCCTTTCTCATTTATTGACTGGCTTATATTAAAAGTTAATAATTATTTTTTCTTGGCTGCGGGTTTTGCTGCCGCGCCTGCTTTTACTTTTTCTTTTTTGGTACCGTACTTGCTGCGGCTCTTCTTACGGTCTTTTACACCGGCAGTATCGAGCGCGCCGCGAACTATGTGGTAACGCACACCGGGAAGGTCCTTAACACGGCCACCGCGGATAAGCACTATCGAGTGCTCCTGCAGGTTATGCCCTTCGCCGGGTATGTAGGCGATCACTTCCACCTTGTTGGTAAGGCGCACCTTGGCTACTTTACGCAGGGCGGAGTTTGGTTTCTTTGGCGTTGTAGTATATACACGGGTACAAACACCACGGCGTTGTGGGCAGGAGTCCAAAGCGCGGGACTTTGATTTTGTCCGCATCTGCTCACGGCCTTTACGTACTAATTGTTGTATGGTAGGCATTGCTTACTTTAAATGTAAAAATTAAAACGGAGTGCAAAGGTAAGGTGAAAAAATTAAAAATAAAAAATTAAAAGTAAAATTTTTTTATGGGATTTGGAATTGGTAATTTGGAATTGGGATTGGCTTTTTGATTATGTGTGCATTCTATTTCGCGCAAAGTTCGCAAAGTTTCGCAAAGGCCGCAAAGTTTTTATACTGATTTATTTGTTATTGTTCCTTTGCGCTTCTTTGCGTGTTTTTTTCTTTGTGGACTCTGCGTGGAAGAATATCACATTTTCCGGTGAAAAAAATAATGGGAGATTGATGGGATAAGCGATGGTTGAAATGCTTTGCTGTAGCTATTATTGCATTTTTCGCGATTATCTCATCATATCCCATTGCTACGCATTTTCTTGTCTGAACTATGATTTACATGATTAAAATGATTTTTATGATGTACTTATTCCTGAAATAGGTTTACACCGTGGCTTGTTAATCCTGAAACTGAATTACATTCTTCGGCGAGGCTCAACCAAGACAAAAATCCGGCACAAAGGTAGTGTGGTTATTGGTGCGGGGCAATACGATTTTTCTATTTGGATATTGTGGGTAGAATTGTGGGTAATTATTGTCTGAACCGGAATTTACCCGCCTTCGCAAAATAGCTATG
>Ga0206818_1001_pt2 | contig 147436 bp, 137 predicted proteins | sample Alteio_BWOrgCont_86_FD_152881 | JGI IMG/M metagenome (GOLD analysis project Ga0206818, IMG submission 152881) | Enriched cells from forest soil in Barre Woods Harvard Forest LTER site, Petersham, Massachusetts, United States -... | ecosystem: Environmental > Terrestrial > Soil > Temperate forest...
GTAGCCATAATTGTAGCTACAACAATTCCTGTACTGCTGTTGGTTGCAGTATAAGAAGCTATACTACCAGTATTCGCAGTACCAAATCCTATATCAGCAGAAGACGTCCAGGAGTAAGTAGTTCCTGCCTCAGGGCTGGTAAAGGTAATTCCAGCGCCAGAACCGCCATTGCAATAATTTGCGTTTGCTATTGTATTAACTGTTGGCGTCGGGTAAACAGTTACGGTAGTTACTGCTGTTGCAGTTCCTGTGCATCCGTTAGCCGATGGCGTAGCCATAATTGTTGCTACCACAATTCCTGTACCGCTGTTGGTTGCTGTATAAGAACCAATACTTGCAGAACCAGCCGTACCAAAACCTATATCTGATGAAGATGTCCACGAATAAGTGGCTCCTGATTCCGGGCTGGTAAAGGTAATTCCAGTTCCGGAAGCGCCATTGCAATAACTTGTGCCAGCTATTGTATTAACTGTTGGACTTGGATCAACAGTAACCATAGTTACCGTCGTTACAGTTCCTGTACATCCGTTAGCAGATGGAGTAGCCATAATTGTAGCTACAACAATTCCTGTACTGCTGTTGGTTGCAGTATAAGAAGCTATACTACCAGTATTCGCAGTACCAAATCCTATATCAGCAGAAGACGTCCAGGAGTAAGTAGTTCCTGCCTCAGGGCTGGTAAAGGTAATTCCAGCGCCGGAAGCGCCATTACAATAATTTGCACCTCCTATAGTATTAACTGTTGGCGTCGGGTAAACGGTTACGGTAGTTACTGCTGTTGCAGATCCTGTGCATCCATTAGCCGATGGCGTAGCCATAATTGTTGCTACAACAATTCCTGTACCGCTGTTGGTTGCTGTATAAGAACCGATATTACCGGAATTGGCAGTACCAAAACCAATATCATTTGAAGACGTCCAGGTATAAGTAGTGCCTGATACAGGTCCGGAAAAGTTAATAGCTGCACCGCTTGCGCTGTTACAATAAGTCGCACCTGCTATCGTATTAACTGTTGGTGTAGGATTAACAGTTACATTAAAATTAGTTGTCGGCCCGGAACATCCGTTTGCAACCGGCGTAACAGTGATCGTGGCAATATTCGGAGTTGATGAACTGCTGTTTGTTGCTGTGAATGATGCTATATTTCCAGTGCCGCTTGTACCAAAGCCAACATTGGATGTGGAAGTCCAGTTATAAGTAGTACCGCCTACACCTGAACCGGTTAAAGTGATACTGCTCCCGGAAGCTCCGTTACAATATACCACACTCGAAACCGGGTTAACTGTAGGCGTTGGATAAACGGTTATAGTAAATGTCGTCGGGGTACCGCTACAGCCATTGGCAACGGGTGTTACTGTAACTGTTGCTGTTATTGTGGAATTACCGGCAATGCTGGTAGTTCCTGAAATACTGTTTGAACCATTGGTACCTAAACCTACATTCGCCGATGAAGTCCAGTTGTAAGTTGTTCCGGTCACACTGGAACCACCAAAAGTTATAGTTGTAATAGCTGTGTTGTTACAATAAGTAACATTGGAAACCATACTTACAGATGGTATAGGCTTCACAGTAACTGTAAATGCCACTGGTGAAGAACTCGAACATGAATTTGCATTCTTAACGCTTATTGTGCCATTATAGGTAGATGGCGTTGCTGCTCCGGGTACTGTTAAAGTTATCGGGCTGGCTGGTAAAGTAGTTGTAGTTACATCCGTAAAACCTGCGGTATGCGCAGTAGCGTCATAAGTAATTGTATAAGTAGTTGGGCTGGCGGTAGTGCCTGTATAGGGTAATGAAGCGCTTGTTACACCTGCGCATACAGCCGGGCTTGATCCAAGCGTAATAGTCGGTAAAGCATTTATTGTAACTATATTAATTGCAGTACAACCGGTAGTGGTAACCGTATATACTATAGTATCAGCTCCAGCCGAAACACCACTTATCACAGCAGATGGAGGACTGCTGACTGTACCTCCTACTGTAGCAAGTGCCGTATTGTTGCTGCTCCATGTACCTCCGCTCGTTGTCTCATGCAAGGTAACTGTTGTGCCTGCGCAAATTGCGTTGACAGATGGTGTGATTGCTCCCGGAACTATGTTCACTGTTACAATGGTTGATGTTGTACAACCTGAAGCAGGTAGCGTATATACAATGGTTGCCGTACCAACTGTATTACCAAGTACACTCCCTGTGGCAGAGCCTACCGTAACATGCGAACTGGAACTGCTCCAGTTACCGCCGGATGTCCCATCGGTTAAAGTGATCGTTGAATTAATACATACTTTAGATGGGCCTGATATTGAAGATGGTAAAGGATTAATAGAAACCGTTACGCTTCCCTGTGGCCCCCAGCAACCTGCTGATGACTGCGCAGCGAAATAGTAGGTACCTGACGCGCTTACCACTTGCGGTGAACCACCCAAACTTGTAGAAGTACCACCGGAAGTAGTTCCCTGATAATAGATAGTACCGCTGCCACCATTAGACCCGGATATGGTAGTGCTTCCGCAGAACGTGCCGCCGCCGCTTGCGGTCACCACTGTTGGTAAAGCATTGATACCTACCGTAAATGCAACTCCCGAAGAACTGGTACAGCCGCTTGCAGTTGTTACGTTTATTGTTCCGTTATAAGTGGAAGCTGTAGCTCCGCCCGGAACCGTTAATGTTATCGGGCTGGAAGGCAAGGTAGTGGTGGTTACATCTGTAAAGCCTGCCGTATGGGCAGTCGCGTCATAAGTAATAGTATAGGTAGTTGGGCTGTTGGTCGTGCCGGTATATGGCAGCGAAGCGCTTGTCACTCCCGAGCATATCGTTGGGCTTGTACCCAAGGTAATGGTTGGTAATGGGTTTATGATAACTGAGAAAGAAGCCGGTGTAGAACTGGTGCAACCGTTTGCATTCTTTACAGTTATAGTGCCGCTGTAAGTACCCGGTGTGGCTGTTCCCGGTACAGTTATACTAATGGGGCTGCTGCTTAAAGTAGTTAAAGATACATTTGAAAAACCAGCCGAAAGCGCACCGCTATTCCAGGAAATACTAAAACTATCCGGGCTGTTTGCAAAGGTATAAGGTAACAACGCTGTTGTTGCACCCAAACAAACAGAAGGATTTGTACCTGGTGTTATGGTAGGTAATGCATTAACCGTTATTGTCTCCACTGCCGGGCAACCACTGGATACATATGATATTATTGCTGTTCCAGCCGTTACACCGGTCAGCGTAGCATGATACGGAACGCCAACGCTGCCAATTGTAGCTACTGATGTATTACTACTGCTCCAGGTACCAGTCATCACCGACTCCGTTAATGATGTTGTTGATCCCACACATACCATCACATTAACAGATGGAGTGATCGGCGCCATTCCTGCCTGAACACGTACACTCTTGGTAACATAACAACCTGTAGATAATTCATAAGTGATCGTTGCGTTACCGCCCCCAACACCGGTAACTATACCTGATGTGGAGCCAACCGATACCCTCATGGGTTGACTGCTGACCCATGCTCCACCCGAAATGGTGTCACCTAATGCGCTTGTAGCGCCCTGGCATACCGTATCAATCAAAGGCGAACTTGGCGTAATTACAGATGGAGGCGTATTTACCGTTATTTGATAAGTAGCCGCGCAACCTGTTCCTAATGTATAGGATATAGTTGCCGCACCAGCCGATACTCCGGTTACTTTCCCGGTTGAAGAACCAATAGTAAGCACTGATGTATTACTGCTGCTCCACGTACCGCCAGATGTTCCGTCAGAATGGGCTATTGTATCAGTAATGCCTGGGCATACAGCTGATTTACCGGAGATAGCTCCGGGCAATGGATTAATGGATACGGTAACACTACCCTGCGTACCCCAGCAGCCTGCTGAAGACTGTGCATTAAAATAATAAGTACCTGAAGTGCTGACTATTTGAGGTGTGCCGCCTGAACCGGTTGATGTACCGCCAGAGGTAGTGCCCTGGAAATAAATAGTGCCGCTGCCGCCGTTGGAGGCAGATAAAGTATCGCTGCCGCAACCCGTGGCGCTGGTCGCTGTTACGGTTACGGTTGTTGGCAATGATGTAATTGTTACCGTAAATGCAGTAGCCGATGAACTGGTACAACCGCTGGCCGCAGTCACCGTAATAGTAGCATTATAAGCAGAAGGTGTAGCTCCACCCGGAACTGTTAAGGTTATCGGGCTGCCGGCTAAACTGGCTGACGTAACATTTGTAAACCCTGCCCCCATTGCCGTTGCATCATAGGTAATACTATAAGATACCGGGCTGTTAGTTGTCCCTGTATATGGAAGGGAAGCGCTTGTTACTCCCGAACATACCGACGGGCTTGCCCCGAGGGTAATAGTAGGTAAGGGGTTAACTGTGATTACGACTGATGTTGCGCAAGTGGACGGCAAAGTATAACTGATTGTTGCCGTTGCCGGAGATGAAACCCCGGTAATAGCACCCGATGAGCCATTGACTGTTACAGAACCATTGCTGCTGCTCCATGTACCACCGGAAGCTCCATCTGATAATGTAGTCGTTGTTCCCTGGCATATACTGAATGTACCTGATATTGCCCCTGGAAGCGGGTTCACACTTACTTGTGTTGTGGCAGTGCCTGTGAAACCGTTACCATCAGTAATAGTTACTGTATAGGTAGTGGTTACTGTTGGCGTTGCTGTTACACTTGTCCCGGTGGTAACGCTAAGTCCTGTCGCAGGCGACCAGGAATAAGTAAGTGTTGGATCTCCTGTGCCGGAAGATGCGGTAAGCGTACTGGAAACGCCGGAACAAACAGTTACATTAGAAGAACTGCTTACTGATGGACCGGCGGTAGTGATACCGCTGATGTCAGTTGATGTGCTGGTCAAAGACCCGGTGGATAAAGTATGTGTACTTGTATTCACACTACCGAATTTCTGCCAGGGCAATGATGAATATGCACCTGCCGATATGCTGGATTCTGTCCCGGCCACATCGCCTGTTACATATTGGGCGCTGGTAACAGACCAGGAAGTAAGACCTGAAGTTGCCACATTCCAATACCTGTTCAGGTAATTAGTCGTATTGGCATTATTTGATTCTTTGGAATTATTCACATTTACCCCGGCATAACCGCTGCCGGTAACATTAAGTGTAACAGGCGTATAATTAGAAGAATTGTCACCGATAGGATAAGTAAATGACCCTGAGCCGCTGAACATATCGCGCAAATGCCCGGAGCCTGCCGCAATGATCATATTTGAAGTAGATATACTTCCTGATATGGTAGCTGAACTTCCTATGATAAGGTTGCTTGAACCTAAACTGATATTACCTGCGGTAAGCGTCAGCGTACTGCCAATATTAAGGTCATTGCTTAACGCGACTACAGATGAAGACCTGTTCATGGTCAATGAAGATAATTCATTGGTAGTACCTGGCGTAGCCTGGCTAAAAAACAGGTATACAAAAATACCGCTCCCACTGATAACAACATTGGATGATGAACTGCCTATTAAATTATTTGCAGCGCTGCCACTGAATGAGCCATTCATTGTTAACGTATTGGCCGCAATTGATAATTGTCCTGCCGTAAGTGTTGTTGCGCCATTCACTGTTGGCGATGCACCCAAAGTGATAACAGCGCCTGTTTTATTTACGGTAAGATTATTAAGATTTGTTGATCCTGAAGGCAACTCAACATCGGTAGTTACCGCAGATGCATTATTGCCCAGGTTAGCGTAGGTAACATTGACAGCCCCGCCGAAACTTGGCGCAGCGCTGAATATACCATTATCCCGCACAACATTAGCGCCTGCACTCATGGAGAGTCCCGCAGTAGTTGTAAAAGTACCATTGATTAAGTTTACTGTTGTACCGCTGCCAAAACTTGTAGCTGATGTAAGGGTAACGCCGGCGCTGTTATTAACACTCACAGATGCAGGAGATACAAATGTGGTCGGCATCAAATAACCTGTATTCTGTGCTGATGTGCCATTAAATACATAACTGCTCCCATTATCTAAAACAGTGGTAGATACTGCATCAGTTGCATCAACCCCACCTGTGTTGGCAGTATAAAATGTAGCGCCGCTGTTTACATATAATACATCAGAACTGGACGGGTCTGAAAGAACATGTGTACCGCAAACCAGTGTCCCGTTAACGGTCATCCCTGACGTACCATCATAATTAGGTAATGGCAAATCGGAGACCAGTTGTAATACGCATCCTGAATTAACTGTATAATCCGTAAATTCACTGTTTGGGTTAGATGTAGTCCAGTTAATTGTCTGCGGGCTGGATACCGTTGAAGATGTATTGACAAATAGAATAGAAGTCTCGCCAACCGAGTTATCAAACCAAGCTGTTCCTGAAACGCTCAGGTTGCCACCCACATTCACGGTTTCGTTAACAGATGGATTATAATATCCGGAACCTGACAGGCTAAGGTTGCCTCCTACATTTATAGTAGCTGATGACGGTGTAAAGGTGTTAACGACCGACAGAGTTCCCGCTATTGTCCAGGTCGTGCTGGCAGTCATCGGGGTTTGTATTACCCACGTGTCACCTGCATTACCAAAACCTGATGGTGTTGATCCGCCGCCACTTGGATTACTGTTCCAATTAGCCAAATTCGTAGCATCAGTGCCTGACAATTGTGAATACCATGTGGTTTGCGCTGATACAGCAAAACTCAAACTACATAAGAGAACCAATAAGGAGAACTTTTTCATACGCGCACTATTAAAAATTTTAAAAAAACTTTTTTCAATGATGATGTCTTCGGTATAACTTCTATAAAACTATACTGCAAATAAACTAATTTATTCGGCTGATAAACCCTATGCAGGATTAATTTACCGTGATTTTATTGTTAGCCCTTCCCTTCTGTTCTTGCCATATTCCTCATGGAAAGAACATACTTTTTACTACTTGCCCTGATTATTAACACTCCTCCCAAACCCTTTACTGGCACGGCTTGCAGATAACACCTCCACACATGCAAGAACTAAAAAATGTCATGCAGTCCCATTTATTTTCTTAAAACAACAGCACAATAAAACCAAACCGAAGCCCGAATATATAAAAACATTCAGTAGCCAAGTGAATATTTTATTGTTATTAAAGTGTTAATGGTTTTTACGTATAATCAAATTAAATTACCTTATTGCGTAACTGCTTCTATTTAAAATTTCAAATAGCGCACTTCTCTAAATAAAATTGTAGTTTCTTACCCATAAAACTAATTGGTTTTTCTCAAAAAACAGACTACGCAAGTGCTACCAGCAAAAAGAAAAACTTTTTAGTTCTCGAAAATTTATTGCAAAAAAAACACCTTGTCAATTGTTGCTTGCTGTTGCATTTTTACCCGACATTTCCAAAATTCAAAAAGTGATTCTATTTTTTGGAATATATTTTATATAAATTATATTTACAATTAACAGTTAATCAATTATTTGCATTTCCGGTACAAATTTTGCGTTGGTATTTCTGGATAAAAATAAGAATTAACCGCTTAAAAGTAAACAATATGAAAAATCTAATGAAGATATTTTCGGTAAAAACCGGTCTTTTGGGTAAACGGTCATCAAAAAAAGACCTGCTGCAATACTATACCTGGGATCTGATCCGCAGAGATTATCCCCCATACCGCAAATTGTCGGACGCAGAAAGAATGGATGCTGAACGTTTTGGTATCGCACACTAAGAGCGAAGAAACAGAGCGAAAGAGCGGCCTCCTTCGCTAAAAAGCTACGGCGGCTGAAAAGGGGAAAATTTAAGAGCGGAGAAATGGCAAGCGCTCTCCGCTCTGTTTCTCCGCTCTTAAATTTTTGTGCCCGGGACTGGATTCGAACCAGCACATCCTTGCGAACGCTGCGACCTGAACACAGTGCGTCTACCAGTTTCGCCACCCGGGCATTATTATGGATACTGGTTCAGGGGGTGCAAAGATAATAAGAAAATGTGCAAATGTGCAAATGAAAGAATGTGCAAAATGCCGCGACTACTTATTACCAACTAAACCGCCATGAGGCTACAGCCCCGGAGAGCCGAGTTATCCAATCTTCCCAATACCTCAAAAGCGCCGTCTGCAAATACATTGCCAATATCTTCTGTAGCTACGAATGAGCAGGAGTAGAGGTTGGCGAGGTCTATTATATTAAGTGCTCCGCTACCGGTTTCCTTCACTTCAAGCGGGTCGTTAATGTCGTGCACTAAAACCCGCATAGTGTTTGTGCAACTGAAAATACCATCGGCCTTTGAATAAGCCTGCGAAAGCAGTTCTGTCATGCCATATTCCGAATGCACCTGTACCACCCCGAATTGTTTTTTAAGGAAAGCATGTACTTCGCTGCGCGTAAGCTCTTCCCGCCTGCCCTTCATGCCGCCGGTTTCCATAATTATGGTATGTTCCAGGTGCATGGGGTAAGCCGCCGCAAAATCAAGCAGGGCAAAGGTTACACCTAACAGCAATACTTTTTGTTTCGCCTGCTCACACCTTTTCACCGTTTCATGCAGTTGCTGCCATTCATCAATATAAAACCCATTTTCCGGGTGGGCGCTTTTTTCCATAAGCGTCCTGGCCATATATACTAAGGAGGCATTTTTACGTTGCAAGTATGATGGTAATAACGCCAGTATAGCGTATTGCTGCGCCGGCCCATAATATTGCTCAAAGCCTTGCAGCAAAGACTTTTCATAGATAGCAGCATCGGCAATAAAATGACGGGAGTTTACTGTTCCCGTTGTGCCGCTGCTTTCAAAAACTAAGGAAGTATCTGTATCTGCCGGCCCGGTAACAACCTTGTGCGTTTTAAAAAAAGAAACGGGTAAGAAAGGAATTTGCGGCAAACTGTTCACAGCTTGTATATCTGTGTGCAAGGCTTCGCAGTATTGCCGGTAAATGGGATTGTTGTTATACTGGTACTGAAAAACGGTTAGCACAATACGTTCAAAATTGGCTTTACCGGCCTTTAAAATATTTTCAGGATTTATTAACGGTGTATTGTAAAACACTTTTATTAACTTTGATTGCGTGAAATATAGCTTAGGTACTATTTTATTGATTTTTCTGGTGTCGTTATTTTTTTCGGCCTGCCAGAAAAACTCGGTGTCAAAGATACCGCAAATATCCCTTATTGGTTTCTATCCCGCCGATTCGATGAGGGTGAACCTTGACACCTGTTATATATACTTCAGCCTTACCGATGGCGACGGGGATATAGGCAACAGCTCTACTTCGGTGATCTACTACCGCGACAGCAGGTATGCCAGCGACAGTTTTCTGACAGCTTCTTTTCCCGCCATTGACCCCACCATTGAAAACCCGATTTACGGCTTACAGGGTACTTGCATATTTATACCTGAACCACAACCAGTTCCCCGGCCCGACTCTGTGCATACCGCAACACAACGCGATACGCTTTCCTATGAGCTTTATATAACAGACCGCGCAGGGCATAAAAGCAATCATATTTTTACGCACCAGCTTTATATCACGCCTTGATAACCCGCAGACCAAACAAGCAAGGCAGCCTATTGATATTTTAATGTTTTCAATAAATCAATTTGTTGTCTTATAACATTTTACGAATGTGTAAATAAATATTCAAAATCTTCCCTAACTTAATTGCCTGATATACCGTCTTTATTGTAACGGTCCGAATTATGCCCTTTAATAAACAAAAATCATTGTATTTAATTTTTTAAAAACAAAATGCTTATGAGAAATTTATCTTTACTAAAATCCTCAATTATTGGTTGCGCCTTGATCGGTGCTACTACCGCGAACGCACAAATGGTGGGCGGAGACATATTCCTGAAAGGCACCTATGTGGAAGTGGGTATCGGCCACCTGGGCTATTATGGCTCAGACTCTGTGGCCCCGGCGGGTTACCACCCACACCTTAGCTATACTTCTACTACAGGTCAGCCACTTGGTTTTGTTGCAGACCCTAACATGACCTCGTGGAGTAATGACACAACATCGGCTATAACTCACTATATGGGTGATTATTTCTACCCCGGCGATCCTTTTGAAGGATGGGAATTGCAAGTGGATTCATCACGCTGCCATGCTTTTAACAGTGGCCCGGGTACTCCTTTCGCTTGTTCCGATACTGGTATAGTATCAACAACCTCCGGCAGTAATTTATCTTACACTACAAGTGGCAGTAAAGTAATAGGTACCTGGCAGGGTATGGTGGATAGTGTGCAAGTAACCCAGGTAACGACTCTGGATACTAACGCATTTTATTTTACCGTACAGGTTACATTGACCAACACTTCTTCATCGCCATTGAATAATGTGTATTATACAAGAACGCTCGACCCGGATAATGATGAATCATGGCCCGGCGGAAGTTTTACAACCAATAATGTAATTGAATACCAGGCTCCCGATTCTATGAATGCCTCTTTAGTAACAGCGACGGGGCTTTCTACTACAACTTCTATCATGGGTCTTGGCATCGTGGACACAAACTCAACAGCATACACCTATGTTCCATGGCCAATAGATGTTCACCAGGACCTCGCTGCGGTTTATAACCAGACGTGGGGAAGCGGCAGCACCGCTTTTTACGATGTTGGCGTAAACCACCCCGGAGATTATTCTATTGGTATAGTTATAAAAATACCCCACCTGGCTTCTGTGGACAGCGCGGCAGACAGCGTGTACAGGACCACGGCAACGGCAATGCGCCACCCCGCAAACAAGGCTACCTTTACTTACTTCTATGCGTTTGGCCAGGCAGGTATTGACTCGGCTTTGAAAAATACTAACCCTTATTCTCCCGCTACCACCACTACAACCGGTGAAGGCGTAAAGAATGTAAATACCATAGCAGACATCAATGTGTATCCGAACCCGGCTAAAAATATCATTAACATCTCCGGCCTCAATGCTACAGACCAGCTATCACTGTATGATATGATGGGCAGGGCTATGGAGCAAAACTGGAACGTGAACGGGCAGGGAGTAAATACATTCTCTGTAAATAACCTGCCTGCCGGAGCATACATACTTGTGGTAAAAGACGCAAATGGAAATACAAGGTCAAGAGTGCCTTTGCAGAAACAATAAGTAGATACCCAGCCAGTACACCTCTTCGGGCGTCAGACGGGTGTTTCGTTAAGGGTATTACACTATCATATCAGCAATGGTTTTGCCGTCTGACACCCTTTGAGGTGTACTGACAGCAAAACCATTCTTTTTTTTATTAACTTTGTCAAAGATCATTGTCCTTACACCCTATCTCATTTATTACTTTATCTCTAAACACATCTTTATGAAACATATTTCCTTGCTTAGACTAAGCCTGTTTGTTACCCTTGTTTTTGGTGTGGGTAACCTTAACGCCCAGTTGGTGAATTGCAATGTTTTTTTGCAGGGCAGCCACATGGAGATCGGCATCAACAGCAATGGAGCATTTGGTTCCAGCGCTGCTGCGCCCACCGGTTACCACCCTGATGTATCAGATACCTTGTACAATGTCTGCACTTCTACCACATGGGAGTTGCCGCCTGAGATCGGTTTCGTAGTTGATGCTGCCGAAGACGGCTGGACTACCGGAACCCCGCCCTACTATGGCGATTTCATAATGCCCGGCAACCCGCGCGAAGGCTGGGCCATCTCTGACAGTGACACCACCGCTTCAGCTTATTCTTACTATTTTTATTTAGGCCCATCGGGATACAGGGGGCCGCTTTCGGGTACCAATACCGCCTATACTGCTTCCGGTGGTACTTTGGCAGGTACCTGGTCGGGCATGTTTCACGACAGCCTTGCCATTACGCAAACCACTACAATAGATACCGGCAACCTTTTCCTTATAGTCCACGTTGGTTTCCGCAATATCGGCACCGTGACTACCGACAGCTTTTACTACCTGAGAGCCATAAACCCACATACCGACGAAATATCATCGGGCGGCGGACCCGGCAACCTGAACAAAGTAGAACACCAGATGCCGGATGTGGGCAATCTTTCTGTAGTCTCGGCCACAGGAACAACGGATACCAATGCCTACCTTGCGCTGGGCACAAACGACCCACGGGCAAAGTGTTTCATTGTTAAGGACTCTACCCTGCCCGGCCCCGGCACATTGGCTTCCATGTACGCAGGAGATACGGCACACTACCAATACAGCGGTTCGCTGACCGGCAATCAAGGGCTTGGACTGGTCTTTAAAATATCCCTGGGGCCGGGAGATAGCACCTACCTGGAATATGGTTACTCTTTTAAGGCAAGCATCATTGACACTATATTAGACACCTTATTGGCCATAGATACCACCACCGTTGTTGACACCACAGGAGATAGCACCGGTACCGGCACCGATTCATCTTACTTATACGCACATAACTTAAAAGCTGCCAATGCACCCGCTATTTACCCCAACCCTACCAATGACCTGGTAAATATTACCGGGCTAAACCCCGGAGATAAAACCGAATTGTTCGACATTATCGGCAAGCCTGTGGAACAAAACGAGTTGTCAACATTACAGGGCATTAATAAATTATCGGTTGGTTATTTGCCGCCGGGCGTTTATATACTCATTATAAGAGACGCCAATGGAAATGTACGCTCCAGGTTCCATGTGCAGAAATTGTAGCTAACCTTATAGATGTGCCACACTTTTGGAAGTGTGGCACATCTTCTGAAAAATATAAAACGGGCAGAGATTTTGATTTTTAACTTCCTGTCATTAACTTCATGGCTGAATAAATAAGACTACATGAAATTCCGCGCTTTTTTATTAATGGCTTTGGCAGTATCGCTTACAATGGCATCCTGCACAAAAAACTATACCTGCTATTGTGGTATTACGTATAGCGGCACTCCCGGCCTGCCCGACAGCACTACCCAGACCTATACCATAAAAGATACCCAATCGAACGCTAAAAGCAAGTGCCAGAAAGAGTCAGGTACCTACAACAATAACAGCATCACCACCGTTGAGAACTGTTATCTTTATTGATGATATTATCTCGCAAAGGCGCTAAGACGCGGTTCTCTTGTTTTGTTTTTAAGCCCGCAATGTAATTCATAATACAGCTTTATAAGTCTTTGCGCCCTTAATTGTTGTTAACCTTATTAATTCGATTTTCCTGTTTGCGACTTTGCGGCTCTGCGAGAAACCTTTTCAACTGGTCATCCATATCCCTACCCTGCATAGCAATAGCCCAATAACAAGGCTAAGGCCGGTATATACAAAAGCCATAGTGGATTGCCCTTTTTGCATGAGTGTAATATTATCAAGCGCGAAAGTGGAAAAGGTGGTAAACCCGCCGCAAAAACCAGATGACAGTAAATAGATACCCGTTACCTGCAGCCACTGGCTACGAGCAGACAGGCCAAATAATATACCAATAATGAGGGAGCCTAAAATATTAATACCGAAAGTACCCAGCGGGAACAAAGGATTGTGCAGCCACTTACTGACCATATAGCCGATACCATACCGTGCCATACTGCCGGCAGCGCCACCAAAGCCTACTAATAGAAAGTTACGAAACATTGTTTAAGTGAGCAGAATATTGGAACTCCAATAATTTCTTCGCACCAAATTAATAATTCTATTCCAAAACGCAGCAATAATTTCAGCATTCCGCAATTTTCAAATTCCCCACATTATCGCATTGTCGCATTACTCACATTTCCGTATTTTCACATTTTCACATTAATTCTCCCAATCACACACAAACACATTAGTATCATGTCCGCCGCCATTGTTGCGGTTGGAACTGAAAATAAATTTTTTGCCGTCGGGCGAGAACATAGGGAAGGCGTCGAAACTGCCATCGTGCGATATGCGCTCCAGCCCGGTGCCATCTAAGTTTATAAGGTACAGGTTGAAGGGGAAACCTCTTTCATATTCATAATCTGAAGCGAATACCAACCGCTTGCCATCGGGCGTGAAAGCGGGCGCCCAGTTGGCCTTGCCGAGGTGTGTTACCTGGTGCGCGTCTGTGCCGTCGGCATTGGCAATGAATAGCTCCATGTGTATGGGCATCACCAAACCCTGCGCCAGCAGGTCTTTATATTCTTTCACCTCTTCCGGTGTTTGCGGTCGGGATGCGCGCCATACTATCTTCTTACCATCAGGCGAGAAACACGCGCCGCCATCATAGCCAAGTGTGTTGGTGATTTGCTTTACGTTGCTGCCGTCTATGTCCATTGTATAAAGGTCTATATCGCCGTTGCGTATGCTGGTAAAAATGATCTTATCTCCCTGTGGCGATATAGTTGCTTCTGCGTCGTAGCCGGGAGTGTTGGTAAGGCGCTTGGTGATGTTCCCTTTAAGGTCGGCAATAAAAATATCGTAAGCATCGTAGATGGGCCATACGTATTTTTTTATCACGTTCCGGTCCGGCACAGGCGGGCATGTGTCCATAACAAGGTGGGTGGATGCGTAAAGAAAATGCTTGTGGTCGGGCATCAGGTAGGCGCAGGTGGTTCGCCCCTTGCCGGTACTCACTAACTTATAATTGAACTTTTCATCCGCCGATTTAGGTATTGTGCCATAAAATATCTGGTCGCACATTAGTCCCTCCTTAGGGTTTTGCCGCTGGAAAGTAATGTGCTCATTATCGAACCCGAAGTATGCCTCGGCATTGTCGCCACCAGTAGTAAGCTGCCGCAGGTTTTTAAAATGTTTTTCATCAGGGTACGCCAGGTTTTTCTTTTCCTGCGCTTTTGCGGCTACACAATAACATAAAAGCACAGCAGTAAAAACTCTTTGAATAGTAACAGCAGTCAATTTCATAAAAAAGATATGCCGCAAAACTACTTCAACCTCAATTGATTAGGGCTGATAAAGATATGGGAATTGTCAGGTGAGTGTAAAAGATTAATATGCTCTGTCAAAACAAAAAAATCATGCTGCTTAAAAAAATATTTAAAGGCTTTTTTCAAAAAAATGTAGCAACTTTGTAATAATGAAAACAGCTGGTACCATAATAGCGCACCCAGCGAGTAATGATAAACTGGAAGCGTTAAAGGCTTTTATGAATGCGCTTAATATAAAATTTGAATTGCGTCCACTCAATAAGTCTCCATATGACCCTGACTTTGTAGATATGGTTTTACAAGGCGATAAAGATTTAAAAGAAGGGAAAGGGAAGAAAATAACGATTGAAGAACTACAAGCGGTTATTTATAATTGAAATGAGCCAGAAACCTTTTTGCTTCTTCCACTTTTTTCTTAACTACAGGTGAATCAGCATACTTTTTCAAGTCGTTGTTAATCACTGCATCCGGGAACATTCTGGAATGAGCTTTTTTAATTTCTATACTCTCTTTTGCAACTTTCATACTGTAAAGTTATTATGTTATTTTCTTTTTACCAATTGCGAATGGCTCAACATGTATAGTAAGATATACTTCGCTAACGTACTAAGCAAATAGTGCTATTTGCAAAATTTCATCAAATATTCTTTTGCTTCTTGATTTCCTAAATTTGCTGAGATATTCCAATCTTTACAAGCAGAGTCAGTATTGTTTAAAGCATAATTAATCACACCTCTATCCTTTAATATTTTTGGATTATTAGGGTCAAGATTCTTTGCTGTAGTAAGGTCCCTTATCGCCACTTTATACATTTTATGATTCCCATACGCAATACCCCTATTATAATAAAATAATTTTTCTCTTGGTTTAATTTTGATTGCTTTATCAAAATCATTTATAGCTAAATCTAAACGGTCTAAATCTTCCAGGATCATTGCACGATTGTTATATGTCATACTATTAGAACTATCAAGTGATAACGCTTTATCATAATCTTTTAATGCGGAATAATAATCCCCTGAATTAGCACAGAATAACCCTCTATTATTAAGCGCATGGACATCATTTGAATCCAAAGATAGAACTATATTTATATCATTTATTTCAGAAATTTTATCTCCCTTCTTTTCTTCTATAAGATACCTGTAAGTATAGGCTTCTTTATCTACATGATTTAATTCAATTGCTTTATTCAAGTCTTTTAAAGCATCATTATATTTTTTAAACCAAAAAAAGCAAACACCCCTTTTCTGATATGCTAATTCAGCTTTATTAGGTGCCATTTGGATAGCTTTAGAAAAATAATCTATTGCTTTTATTGTATCGTTCATTGATAACATTCGATTACCTTCTTTAACAAACCAATTGTATGATTTGTTTTTACAAGAAGAAAGAAATAGAATGCAAATAATAAAACTAATTCCTGTTAACAGTTTGACCATAGATCACCTTGTGTTTGATGTTCCACATAAGCGGCGTTGAGAACAACTAATAAACGTTTTTCATAACCAGCATTCAAAACACAAAAAAAGTCAACGTTCAAAGGCTCCTTGATAAGTCCCATAATATAAAGTACGGCCCGGTTCCGTTCATAATTGCCCATGATGAAAAATTATTTTCTCAATAATCTTACATAATCTTCCGGTGACAACTCAATTTGCTTTAGAATTTTAAGAATTAATGCTCTTCCTAAATCTTCATTTCCATGATGAGGAATAGTAGTGTACCTGCCATCAGGATGATGATAGAACTTATGGCTTCCTTTTTGCCTGATAAAAGAAAACCCAAGATGTAGCAGAATCCTTTCTAAAGATTTAGCATCTGTAAGCGGGAAGCGGCTCATCTGTCTATCATTATTTGTTGCAGGCCAACAAATTCAGGGAGATTCGCCAATTCTTCCTCTGTCAATTCTTCAAGACACAGCTCTATTACTTCTTTAAGATTAGCTTGCAATTGGTCAAGGCTTTTCGCCTGCGTATGTGCGCCGGTAAAGCAGGAACGTAGGCTACATATACTCCCGCTTCATTGTCGCGTTCTATTTGTGCCGTAAAAGTATAATGTTGCATAAATCAAATTTACATCAAAAAGATTCGATAAAGAAATAGTTATAATGATTTCCTGATATAGTTTATTCTTTTTTTCAAATTCCTCCGATTTCAATAAGCGGCTCACCGTTCCTGACCATTTCAATAATGGTTGAAAAATGTTTCGATAGTATTTCACGCATACGCGCATTACTTGTATTCCCGGCAGTTATCCATACTACTTGTGGTGGGGGCCCAAACCGCTCAAGCAACTTTATGAAATCCGAGTCCTTGCTCATAATCACAGCCTTTTTCAATTTGGCTTGCTGAAATATAACCTCATCATCAGCGTCTCTCAAACCTAATGCGCGCATAGAACAAGCGTTAACGTTGTTAAAAGACAGGTTAACCCAAAGCGCCAGCGAAGGAGAAAGTTGAGCATCTATCCATATTTCCATGTATGAAAGGGAGTAGTTTATTATTATGCAGCAAGAACAGGATGATCGAATTTATAGCTTGCATATTTCAATGCAGCTTCAATATCCTCTTTTTCTAAATCAGGCAATTCATCTATTATCTGCTCCTGGCTAAGGCCCGAAGCAAGTAAATCAAGTATATCTGTTACCCGTATTCTCATTCCCCTTATACAAGGCCGTCCTCCGCATTGCTTTGGGTTTACGGTGATCCGGCTCTTCCATGATTGCGTTTCCATCATACCTGTTTTCTTTGACAAAGATAATGATTTATGATAACTACCCCTTCTTCGCCAACAGCAACGTTACCTTATTAAAATCTGCGGCGGTGTTTACTACGGCGCGGTAGCGTTCGTAATCGCTTACGGGAAAGTGCATCTGCGGGTAGTTTTCGGTGATGGTCACTATCAGTTTGTCGCCGTTCACTTTGTCTGTTTTAAAGGTGTAATCGGAGGTGAAGCTCACTAAGGGTTTCAGTTTTGCGTCCACATAGTCGGCATGGAGTTTTGTGGCTTCGGGGTTCATTATTTTATAGCCCTTGGGGATGTTGATAGTGATGGTGCGGTTCAGGGAATACGGATAGTCCAGGTCCACGGGCAGGGTGCGCTCCTTGTTGCTGTACAGGTTTTCCTGTGTGCCTATTATTTCTCCTACTTTAAACAAATATTGCGCGCCCGCTTTTTCCACCAGCGCATCCGTATTCACGGTGGCTGTTATCTCTAAAGGCTTATTGGTATAAACATTTTCAAAGCCCTCATTGTTGATAGTATATTTCACAATGTTCTCCGGCTTGCCTGCTATGGTCACTATTTTTTTTACGAGGTCTTTTTCCTTATCCTTTGTTTCCAGCGCCAGTTCTTTTCTGAGGTCTGTGGCTGCGTAGCCTGAATAGGAATAGGAGATGTCCACCATAGCCTGCATATCTTTTGTAAAGGTGATACCTGCGGCTATGTTGTGCTGCGTTTCATCGGCCGGTAGCGGGGTTATTGTCTTGATCTCCGAAATTGGCCCGTTTGTTTTACCCTCCTTTGGCGGTATGGTGCAAAACACGCCTTTGTTCGTCAGCAGCATATCAGGCACAATGGGATACCGGCAATATACACTGCCCGGCGACAGGAACTTTTTCAGGTTGGGGAAGTAGAAAACATAGTAATCCATATTGTCCCAATTCTCAAAATCATTATCAAACCGGCGCTCGCTGCGGTTACCTGCTTTGCCCAGTTCATGCTTCACCCCGGCCTGCGCAAAACAAGCGGCAAACAGCTTGATGTAACCGGCAGGCGTTGCGGCCTTTTTTGAAATAATGCTGTCCATTACATCGGCGTTTTTATCGTTCATATCGGGGTACAGCACTATGCCGGTTTTTATGCCGTCCTCTATCTTTTTTATATTGTCTTCTTCTTTTCCGTTGGGGCGCACATCCAATTCGGTGAGGTAATTGCCTACCGCTATTTTTTCTTTTTCCGTGATCTTGTAATGCTCGTCATACATATGCCGGGCAAGGTCGCTCCAGGTGTATAATTCCGACTTGTCGTTTTCATTTCCATCAATAAAATTACGTACACGGTATTCAGCGCGCATACGGTTCACATCATAAAAACTATTGGGTTCGGAATGCAATGCGGGTATGCCTGTTTTCTCCGCCTGTATATGCCTCCTGTTATTGAACAGGGTATCCTTCGCATCGGGAAAGCCATTGTACCCCTTTTCTTCAAACACAAGTTCTTTAGGGTAAGACATCTCGAACCGCGCGTCTAATACAGGGGCCGGGAATTGAAAAACTTCGCTCCCGAAAAATGAACGGGGCCTTATCTCCTTCACCAGCAGTTCAATCTCCACATTCTTTTCCACTCCCTCCATGGCAAACACGATCTCGTTGCCACCATATTCATTGGTCGTTACTTTTATCATCTCCTTGGCTATCTCATGCACTGTGCCATTAGGCAATATAGTACGCGCCCTTATCAGCGGCACCCTTGTACCGAAGCTCACCGGTATGGATACTTTATTGAACCACTCAATGCCTTTATCATCCAGCACTTTCACCAACCTGTGCAGGGTGTAATAGACATTTATGTCCTTGCCTTCAAACCTGTAATCAAGGCTCACATCCTGCAACAATATAATCGCAGGCTCATTTTCATAGCCCTGTGGCTTAGGATGTATCACAGGGTTATCATCCCATTCAGGAGCCTTTGGTGCAGGGTGCCCTTTTCTTTGTGCGCTGACAGAAAGCGCCACTACGGAAAAAATAAAAATAAATGCGGTGAGTTTTTTCATGTTCGTTGTATTAATTAGCAGTTAACACTACAGATTCTTTGTACAGATTTTTAAGGTCGTCCACCATTTTATTATTACCGGCAAACTGGCCGGGGCTTACCGAAAGGGTATTTAATTCATATTCCTTTACCAGCGTAATTTTTGATTTATCGGCTTTGTACGTAATTTTATAATTCCATACCCCATCCACCGATCCATGTGCGGATGCAGGTACATGAGCTACGCGATAACCCTTAGGAATATCCAGCACTACCACTTCCTTTGTTTTTTGTTTGTAGTCGTAGTAACAAGGTACTTTGCGGCCATCCACGTCTATCTCTTTATCTTCGTAGGTGCGTTTCACGTTCATGTTCACAATGTATTGCTTGCCTACGTTCTGCACATAGTCGTCAATGGTAAAGCCAGCTTCTATTGTTGCGTCTTTATTTGGCGTTTTACCGGTATATACTACGTTATGGGTCTGTATGTATTTGTCCGATCCCCGTGTGGTAAGCGCCTTCACAGCCTTGTCCCAATCATTCCCTTTCAGGTATAGCTGCATCACGCCAATATCCCACGCCTCATATCCCTGGTAATATTGTTTCGCAGTGCCTGTCACCTTTCTATCCGTGAAGCTCATATAAGTGCTGTCAACCGTAACGTTTTTATCTGCGGCTGCTATGGGTACGGTCACGATCTTGTAGGTATTTGCGTCAATGGCTATCATGGCCTCTTTCCCCTGAATCACATCAGGGTTTTGCCCGAAAGGTATAAAGGGGTGTGTGCCATCCATGAACACCCAATCATCGCCCAGCTTCAGGGCGCAGATCATGTGGTTATTCACTAATGGCAATGGGGTTTCTTCATTAGTATATGGCTTTTCGCGCGTTCCTATCCAGGTGTAATAAGCGTTGAGCCCCGCCTTGCGGCACATGGTTACCAGAATGCTGGCCATGTCTTTACAGTCGCCGTATTTTCTTTTCAAAACCACCGAAGCCTCACGCGGCACAAAACCTTCCAGCCCTTTTTCAAAAGCTATATAGTGCATGTGCTGCTGCACATACTGGTAAATATGCGCTGCCTTATCTGTGGGCGAAACATCGTTTTTGGTGACTTCCGCCACTGTTCTATCCAGCAGTGTATCGTCCTTCATGTTTATACCCCTTACGTATTTGTACAGGTATTTATAAAGCTGGTCGGGGTTGCCAAGCATGTCCACCTTTTTATCTCCTTCCGGCTTGTACGATGTAATGTATGGTATCACCTGCGGCAGGTAGTACCATACCGATGGCACATGGTCGTATTCTTTGTAAGCGGGTATATTGGTTGCGGTAAATTTGTAAGTGATGGTGTTGCCATTCTCTTCTTTCGATTGTTTTATCCAGCCGGTATCAATACCTTTTATTACGAAACTGATGTTCACATATTTCGGAACGTTGATCTCAAATGAAGCCTTCACCACGGGTATGTCGTCCTGGAAAGAAAACGCCGGGAGCATGTTAAGGTCGGTATGCTCAATGACATACTTGGTTTCGGTGAGCGAATTTTTCAGCAGGCCGGAATACGATACCACAGCATAACGGCTGTCGTCATAAAACACATTATCCCTGTCAGGGTTAATATCGCCATAGTTGTAACAAGGCACTTTTTTATAGCCGTCTTTTGTGGGTAAGGAAGCCGTGGCATGGAGGTCCTGTAGTTCGTTGAAATCGCTGTGATAGAGGTAGTCAACATTATCAATAGCGGGTGAGCGGTCGCTTATCAGCAGCTTTTCTTTAGTGAAGTAGCTTTTGGCAACCAGCTTGCCATCTTCGTACTTTATCTCCAGGCGGCGGGTGTTGTTGGTCACCACAGCGTTTTCGTTTTTGTATCTTACCGCTATGCTGTCGTATTCTCCGGCCTGCGATACATAAGCCAGCAGCATGGTAACAATAACAAAGAGCGGAACTTTGTTTTGTGTTGTATGTTTTGAAGTTCTGGTCATTTTGGCTGGTATTAATTTTAAACGATGCTTTTCAACTAAATACAAGTATAAACAATGTCATTAACATAGGAATAATCCTGAAGGGATTTAACGTTTATAGAAAATCCACGTTCAATAATACCGATGCCGAAGGTATCGAACTACTGATTGCTGCGTCTATGTTATCCTATGTTCGATACCTTCGGCATCGGTACATAGAATAAGGATTTTCCTATAAACATATGATAACTTCGGCATCAACCTTTATGATTCTGCTAAGTTAATGACATTGCCTTATCAAGTATAAATATAATGAGAAAAATACAGCAGTCTATTATTTTTCAAATAATCTTTATTTTGAGTAGCAGGTTTGGTAATTTTGCAACCCATAGTTAAATGATATTTTACCATGATAGATATAGTAGTTCCTACCGTTGGAGAATCAATAAGCGAGGTGACGCTTGTGAAGTGGACGAAGAAAGAAGGCGATTATGTGAACAGGGATGAAACGCTGTGCGAACTGGAATCGGAGAAGGCGACCTTTGAATTAAACGCGGAACAGGCAGGCGTACTGCATATTGTAGCGCAGGAGGGGGCAACCCTGAAGATAGGCGATGTAGCCTGCAAAATAGATGAGGCCGCAGCAAAACCGGAAGGTACGCCCACACCCGCTCCTGCCCCAGCACCGAAAGCAGAAGCGCCGAAGAAAGACGCCAAACCTACCGCCGCATCTGCTCCCATAGCTGCTGCGGAAACTCCGCAAAGCGATGTAAAAGCAACCCCGGTAGCGCAGGCAATAATGACGGACAAGCAGGTGAAACCCACGGAGGTAAAAGGTACCGGCACATTGGGCAGGATAATGAAGCAGGACGTGCTGGAAGCCATTTCGCACCCCGGGCGCAAGGGCGGTGATGCCGCATTCAGCCGGGAAGAGCGGCGCGAGAAAATGAGCAACCTGCGCAAGACAGTAGCCCGGAGGTTGGTGGAAGCAAAGAACAGCACGGCCATGCTCACCACTTTTAATGAAGTGGATATGACGCGCATCATGGAGATAAGAAAGCAGTTTAAAGATACCTTCAAAGATACACATGGCGTGAACCTGGGCTTTATGTCGTTCTTTACAAAAGCCTGTTGTATAGCGCTCACGGAAAGGCCCGCAGTGAATGCGTATATAGACGGCGAATCATTGGTGTACCACGATTATTGCGACATATCCATCGCGGTATCTGCACCCAAAGGTCTGGTAGTGCCGGTGATACGCAACGCGGAGAGCCTGGGCATGGCAGAGATAGAAAAGAAAGTAGTGGAACTGGCGGCAAAGGCAAGAGACAACAAACTCAGCCCAGATGAAATGGCAGGCGGCACGTTCACCATTACCAATGGCGGCGTATTCGGCTCGCTGATGTCAACGCCTATTATTAATATACCGCAGTCGGCTATACTGGGTATGCACAAGATACAGGACAGGCCGGTAGCTATAAACGGTAAGGTAGAAATACGCCCCATGATGTACCTGGCAGTAAGCTACGACCACCGCATAATAGATGGCAAAGAATCAGTAGGGTTTTTAGTGCGGGTAAAAGAACTACTGGAAAACCCTGAATTATTGCTGTTCGGGCAAGACCCGGTGAAGACGCTGCTGGAGGTGTAAAATCTGAAAGATTTAGCTGTAAGCATTTTTTTATAAATGAATAGAAGTAGGGTTGGTAAGCCCGCTTCTTTTCATTCTAATAGGTAAAGAATTTATTGCATTATAGACGCTATGATTTAGCGGCATAACAAACTTCAACTTGTCATGGTTCGTAGTTCGGCAAGCTCACTATGACAGCGGCTCACCAAGACAGAAATACTATTGAACAATACAAGTTAATTCACAAATTATTCCCGTGCAAATTATATTTTGCCACAGTTCATTTTCATAACAGCGTACTTTTTTCCACAAAACTTTTATTTTTTCTCCCCACTTTTTTGCAGTGGAAGTTTGCTTTTTACGCTCATTTCTCAAAGCCAATTACTTACTCATTAATCAAAGTAACGGGGTAACTGAACCCTGTTGCGGGCATAATTTTTTTCGCTGGGAGGGTATTCTATTTATTTCATTTTTTAACTACTAAAAACTAAAGCTATGTCTGAAAACAAAGCAAAACAGAGTAACCCCGGTGTGCAGGAGCGCAACTGGGACCAAAATTCAAGGAGCAGGGCCGCAGAAAGCCAGCGCCCTTACAACGCTGACGAACAATCCCCGGAAGAGTTTCTTCAACCAGGGCAACCCCGTTTGGAAAGCAGCGTCAATTATCAAAACCAGCGGTATCAAAGCCATTACAACCCTGGCAGCACTTTATCCCCTTATGAACAGGATACTTACCAGGCAGAATGGGATGAAGCAAACCGTGGCCTGAACTTCGGGAACCAGGAACCTTATTATGCCCCACGCAACCCGTGGTATCCACAAAGCGAACAGCAAAGCAGAATTTACAACACACAACCTTATAACGCACAACAGTACAACACACAACAGTATAGCAGGCGTAATTATGAGCACAACCCGCAAGGCGCATATGGCAATCCGCCGCAACACCGTTCAGGTTATTACGGGCAAACCCGCGACCAGTATAACCAATATAATACACCAAACCCGCAACAACAGCAATATGCAGGCAACCCATACAGCGCCGGGCAATACCGCCTGCCTTATGCATTTCAGCAACCGCAAGCCAATTTCAATCAAAACCCAATGAACGAGGCATACCGCAGGAACCTTTCCGCTGAAGGCTCGCAATACGGGCAGCAAAGCAATTATCCAGGTGTAAGCATTTATGGCGCCGACCCCAACTGGGCCAGCCGCAACGAGAGCCCCATGTATATAAATGAACAAGGCAGCCTTTATAACCCGCTCCACAAAGGCAAGGGGCCAAAAGGCTATCGCCGGTCTGACGAAAGAATTAAGGAGGATATAAGCGACCGCATGATGGATGATTCATTGTTAGATGCTTCTGATATTGAACTGGAAGTGGATAATAATGAGGTGGTGCTTACCGGTACAGTAGATAACCGCGAAGCTAAACGCAGGGCTGAATATCTTGCAGAGTGCATTCCCGGCGTGGGTAATGTAGAAAACCGCCTGCGCATAAAAGAAAGAAGTACAGAACGCAGGCCGTATTCATCATCATCAACTACCACCGAATCGAAAAGCAGGCGCGGATCGTTTGCAAATGTTGCCGATTAAAAAAATCACAAAGGGCTTGCTGATTAAGTAAAAGGAAAACACAAAGGACACAACGTGAGCTTTGTGTCCTTTGTGAATTTCTTTGTGTCCTTCGTGGTAAAAATAACGAATGCCCCGCAAAAAACGGGGCATTCGTTTTATTATCAATGATAGGTATTATGCTACTAACGTATCCAGCACATTGTTCATGCTGCGCACGGCGTCTGCCGATTTGTTGAAGGCTTCCTGCTCTTCTGCATTCAGCTTGTAGTCTATTATTTTTTCCCAGCCGTTTTTGCCTATTACTACCGGTACGCCCATACAAATATCAGATTGGCCATACTCGCCCTCTAAGTAAACACAGCATGGGAACACCTTCTTTTCATTACGCACTATAGACTCTACCAGCGCAGCCACTGCCGCACCCGGAGCATACCATGCCGATGTGCCGAGCAGCTTGGTGAGCGTGGCCCCGCCAACCATTGTGTCTGCCGCAATTTGTTTCAGTTTATCCGCGTCCAGCATGTTTGATACCGGTGTGCTGTTTATAGAAGCAAGGCGGGTAAGCGGTATCATAGTGGTATCGCCGTGGCCGCCAATTACTATTGCCTGCAGGTCGTGCTGGGAGCAGTTCAGTTCTTTTTGCAGGTAGCATTTGAAACGCGCGCTGTCTAATATGCCGCCCATGCCTATGATGCGGTTCTTGGGCAGGCCGGTAGCTTTCAGCGATAGGTAGGTCATTGTATCCATTGGGTTGGCAACGATCACTATTATAGCGTTGGGGGAATATTGCAACAGGCTTTTGCATACGCCTTCCACTATGCGGGCGTTGGTGCCTATGAGTTCTTCGCGCGTCATGCCAGGCTTGCGGGGTATGCCCGAAGTGATGACACAAACATCGGAGTTGGCTGTTTTGCTGTAATCATTAGTAACGCCGGTAACGGTGGTATCGAAGCCAAGCAGGGAGGCGGTCTGGGTAAGGTCCAGCGCCTTGCCTTCTGCCACACCTTCTTTTATATCCACCAATACCAGTTCTTCAGCCAGTTCTTTGCGGGCTATGTTGTCGGCACAGGTAGCGCCTACTGCGCCCGCGCCCACTACGGTTATTTTCATTTATTTATGTTTTGGAGTGAAAAAATTAAAAAATACGGCGCAAAGATAAGGAACGATGACAAAATAACTTCCACCATCTTACTTGTTCTTTTCCATTTTTACTTCGTTGTAAAAGTCTTTATCCCGAAGCATTGGGACGCAGATTTTACGCCTCGTAAAAAAGAAAAATAATTTCGCAATATGGTAAAAGTTATTTTGTCAACGTTCCTAAGTGGAGAAAGTGAAAAGGAAATGAGAAATTCGGGGACTGGGCGTAGGACAAATTGCACTTTTTTGCTTAGATTTCATTTTAGTTGCCCCGACCTTCAGGTCGGGGAATGATAAATAATAAGTTGGCTTTAGCCGAAATACACAACAGGAGCAATACCGTACAAGAGTAAGTTTTGGCTAAAGCCAACAAGTTTCTTCATTTAAACCCCGACCTAAAGGTCGGGGCAATTGAGTAAAAAGAGTGCGATTTGTCCTACACCCTCGGGACATGCCCAGCGCGAGTATCGCCGAGTGCCGCTGAAGGGCGAACACTCGGCGAAGACAGGGGAAACATTTTGAAACATTCATAGAATTTCGTACATTTGAAAAGTCTATTTTTAGTTTTTCTAAACGTACAAGAATGAGTAATTTTATTAAAAAGGATGGGGAAAGTGTACAAGTAGTGCTGGAAATTAATCTCATAGAAGATGGTGATTATATTGTGGCATATTGCCCTTCTTTAGAATTATCGTCATTTGCCAAAACCGAAAGCGAAGCAAAGGAATCTTTTGATGAAGCTCTGAAAATATTTATGGAGTATTGTATAGAACACAGTACACTTGAGAAAAACCTTTTGAACTTAGGCTGGTCGCTTAGGAAATTGCCCACCATAAAATATGAACAGCCTAAAAAAAGAAAAAGCGGTAATTATTCTTTAAAGGCAAAACGCTCCACTTTCAGTGAGCGGATTTCAATACCTGTATAAAAATATTTATGGGCATAAAACCAATACCCACGAGGAAATTTCTGAAATACCTGAAATGGCTGGGATTGGTAAAGATAAGAACGGAAGCAAGCCATGACTCGTACAATTATCCTGAAGGCGAGCCACAATTAATGAGGCCTGTAATTGTACGGACAAAAGATAAAGACATTCCTATTCTTCATTTGCATACCAACCTGGAAACCTTAAACATCACTCACAAACAATTCGAGCACGACATAAAAAAATTTTAGGAAAAATACGGCGCAAAGATAAGTGGAGAAAGTGAACTGGCGCGAGTATCGCCGAGTGCCGCTGAAGGGCTGTGTTGTTCTGGATGTTCCGCAAAGCGGGCATCCAGAACTATAAAATGAACGCCGTTTGCAACGGGCTTCATAAGCACCCAAGCTAAATGAAAAGATATGATGCTCATTTGCGTTCTTACAAGTGTTTTTTTAAGAACCTCAATACGCTAATGTGCAAAGAATAAATCATCGAGCTTCCGGTTCCTCGAATACCGTTGGAAACGGGGTTTTATTGGTTGTTCGCGATGCCCGCTTATGCGGAACATCGCAAACAACACGAGTTTGAATTATTGTCCTATTTTTACATTATGATCGTACCATCTGATATGAAGCCTGATGTACCCTACAATAAATGGGATGACCCTGATTTCGTTGCCGAAATGGAGGCAAGAGTAAAATCTATGGAAGATGGCGCTGATAAGGGGCATACCTGGGAAGAAGTAAAAGAAAATGCAAGGCTGGCAATAAAAAAATCGGGAAACGCTGTACTTTAGTACCGGAGATCACATTTAAGAAGGCACGCGTTGTTCTGGATGTTCCGCAAAGCGGGCATCCAGAACTATAAATGAACGCCGTTTGCAACGGGCTTCATAAGCACCAAAGCTAAATGAAAGATATTATGCTCGCTTGCGTTCTTACAAGTGTTTTTTAAAGAACCTCAATACGCTAATGTGCAAAGAATAAATCATCAAGCTTCCGGTTCTTTGAATACCATCGGAGACGGGGTCATGTCCTCGGCGGTCTTCGCCCTTCCGCCAGACCCGCCGACACTCGCTATTTCTCATCACCAACTACAAAAAACTAAAGTTCCACAGCAATTAGCTCATGCCCCAATTTGTGGAGGGCTGTTTCTATTTTTTTCCTTTGGGCCGGCCTGGGATTTCTATGCCCGGTTGAATAGTGCTGTATTTGTTTTTGGTTTATGCCGGCAATCCGTTCCAGCGCAGCAGGTGTAAAAATCCCTTTATAATATTCCAGGAAACTTTGAACATCAAATTTGTAAACAAGCTCATAATCACCTTTCAGTATTTCAGGTATATTTTCACTGCTGTGGTGTGCTTTGATAATGCGGATTGTTTCAAGTACCGATTGTTTTGCTTCCTCAATAGTATTGCCGCCGCCTGTTACGCCTTTAACATTTTCGGCATAAGCCCCGAATAAGTCAGCCGAGCGTTCAATAACGATTTTTATTTTTTTCATACCCCTTAAATTTATAAACTACAGTTCAAAATGTTTATCTTTTTAACCCCATATCTTTAATCGTCTTTTTCTCGGTTCCTTTTGGCGTTTCCTTTGCCCCGTGGTAAGGAACGGTGTACTGCACTCCGTCTTTTTCGTAAGTATAGTGGCTTCCTTCTGTACGGATCAGTCCCCAACCATTTTTCTTAACCAATCTGTGCAATTCACTTGATTTCATAAGAACCTTGCTTTGACAGCATAATAAAGATAGCACTTTCACTATCATTTACAAAATAATTTTTTGCTTTTTCTTTAGCGTTTAAAAACTTGATATTCCAAAATGGAATACCAAGCAATAATACTAATTCCTTTTACTGCAAAAATACCAACTATATGGTACCATACTGTAATTGGGATAAAATAATGGATTATTAACGATATGATTTAGCGCCATCAAAAACTTCAACGTGTCATAGTTCGGCGCAGCTCACTACGACAGGAAAACTATTGGGCTATGTAAGATAATGAACCAATTTATGCCGGCGAATGATAGCAATAACAACCCTCAAAATTCAATCCTTTTATTTAACTTTAAAAAAATCGGGAAACGCTGTACTTTAGTACCGGAGATTACATTTAAGAAGGCATGGCAAAGAAAAAAAATACGCAGGCCGCAAATTTGGGCAGTGTGCCGGCAAAACCTGTTGCGAATATTCAGAAACAGCAGCCCGCAAGCCGGGGTAAAAATGCCGGTGGAGAAAATACCGGCGCCCCTGGCCGCTATAGGGAGGCGCTTGTTGTGGGCGGAATTGCCGTTGTTACTTTTTTATTTTTCAGAGCCTGCTTAGACAATAAACTCACCAACTGGGACGACCTGGGTTACATCATCTCCAACCCATTGATAAAAGACAGCTCGTGGCAGGGGATAAAAAACATTTTCTCTATCAGTCACCCGGTAATGGGTAATTACCATCCCTTCACTATACTGCTATACAATATAGAATACAGCTACCAGGGCCTGCAACCGTGGATATACCATTTCGACAGCGTGCTGCTGCATGTGCTGTGTACCATTGCCGTTTACTTTTTTATAAAGGTTCTTAGCCGCCGCACTGTTGCCGCCGCAGTGGTTGCCTTGCTGTTCGGGCTGCACCCTATGCACGTAGAATCCGTGGCGTGGGCAGCCGGGCGTAAGGATGTGCTGTACGGAATGTTTTTTGTGCTGTCCTGCACAGCGTACATTTATTATTTAAGGGCTGTGGGGAGTAAAAAAACAGTTTGGTACATTACCTGCCTGCTGTTGTTTGCGCTTTCATTACTTGCCAAGTCGGTGGCTGTAACTTTACCCGTCACGCTGTTTGTAATTGATTATTACGAAAAAAGGAAATTGGGTTGGGGCCTGCTGATAGAAAAGCTCCCGCATTTTGGCCTTGCGCTACTATTTGGCATACTCTCGGTAATGGCGCAGAAAGATATTGGGGCATTAGGCTCGTTAGACGCGCACTTTAATTTTATAGAGCGGATAGCGCTTGGCGGCTACGCGCTCTGTAATTATTTATGGAAAGTGATTGTGCCAACCGGGTTAAGCAATTTTTATCCATATCCTTTAAAGATAGGCGATGCGCTGCCGGTATCTTATTATATCTACCCGGTAATCATCATCGGCCTGGCATTTGCCGTATGGCGGTTTGCACGGCACAACAGGGCGGTTATTTTCGGTTTGTCTTTCTTTATCATCAATATCTTCCTGCTGCTGCAGTTCATACCTGTGGGTGGGGCTATCATATCAGACCGCTATGGGTATATACCCTACATAGGGCTGTTCTTTTTGCTGGGCTGGTTTGTATCGGGGTTCTTTGAGGCTAAGGAGAAAATACCAACCGGTAAAGTAGTGTTGGGTATTACCATAGCGTACTGCCTGGCACTTGGCTACCTGACCAATGAGCGTTGCAAAGACTGGTACGACTCTGTAACCCTGTGGAAGGATGATATAGAGAAACACCCGGACGCGCCGGTAGGTTACTTCTACCTCGGGCAGGAATATTTTACCCGGTACGAAGGCGCAACCAGCGCCAACGAGAAAAAAATAATGGGCGACTCCAGCCTTCTTTGTTTCAATATGTCTATAGCCCGAAAACCGGATTATATAAACCCCATTATCTGCGTGGCGGAACTGCAACGCAACTACGGCTTACTTGATGATGCAAGAAACACTTATTATAGGGCGCTAAAAATAAATGACAAGAATGAGAGTGTCTATCTGGGGCTGGGTGTGGTGTACAGCATAAAAAAACAATTTGATTCGGCTGCTTTTTGTTTCAGGAAGGCGCTTTCCCTGAAACCGTTTTTCCCGGAAGGGTACAGCAACTACGCCAACTTCTTAGACATTACCGGCAACGCAGATTCTTCGATGATCGAATATGCGACCGCTATAGCCCAGAACCCTGACGCCTATATACCGTATATGAACAGGGCAAGGATACTGATAAGGCGCGGAAAAATTGACGACGCTATGAAAGACCTTAACCGTGCCGCAGACATAAGCCCGGAAACCGGCGAGGTTTATTATTTGCGGGCCAAATGCTATGCCCAGAAAGGCAATAAAACGCTTGCATTGCAGGATGTGCAGAAAGCTACCTCATTAGGCTATACACAGGTGGACCAGAATTTTGTACAGCAGTTGAAGTAAACGTCTTAAAGTACAAATCAAATGAAAAGTCAAGAAATGAGAAACGTTATTTTTCTGTAAATTTCTTCCAGTGAGTTTCGGGATCAGTATAAGTAGAGTAAAGTGCAAATGCAATTATTTCCCTTTGTTCTTCATTAATGAAATAATGGATAGCGTAATGAAATTTCTTTATCAGGGCAAATCTTACATCATCATATCTTATTGCGGAAGCGTATGGGTTTTGACTTATGGCCAATATCCTCATTTCAAATTCAACCAGGAATTTTTCTCCTAAGCCGGGCACAAGTTCATCATAATAGTCAATTGCAAGCTGGAGATGTGTAGCAATCTGGGATGAAAATCGAACTTTATAAACTGGTAAAATCATTTAAATTTTAATTGTTTACGAACAGTATCCCAGTCTAAAAGTTCATTTGGGTTTTTGCTATAGTAATCTTTCATTTTGCGTACCTCATCTATTTGCCATTGCGGAATGCTCATCGTTTCCTCATCATCTATTAATTCCACTGCGCCCAGCGTTTTAAGGTCACTGATAACATTTGTCGCATAGTCCTTTATTATCCTAATGTGCAAAGTCTCATTCATATAATTAAACATAAAAGCAATCAACTAAAGATAGCTTATACAAAGTTAAATAAAAATTCCGACTGAAATCACCCCTCTTTCTTCTCCCCAAGCGTTTTCAACTTCCGCAACATGGGCGCGGCAAAATAGGTGACGCCCACTACCACCAGCGTCATGCAGCCGCCAAAGACCACTGCGGGTACGGTACCCATCCACTTGGCGGTTATACCGCTTTCCATAGCGCCGAGTTCGTTCGATGAACTGATGAACATGGTGTTTACCGCTGCAACCCTGCCGCGCATACTATCTGGTGTGTATAGCTGCAACACAGTGCCGCGTATCACCACGCTTACCGCATCGAACATACCACCCAGCAGCAACATACCAAAGGCAATAATAAAACCCCAGGATATACCAAAGCCAAACACACTGGCAATACTACCGGTTCCGAAAAGGCCGCAATAACCAAAAATAATGGTGGAAACGCCAAAGCCTGCAATGCAAAGCAACAACTTAATACCCGGCCTTTTATTTAAGGGAATAAAGGACAGGATAAGCAAAGTAATAACAGAACCGATGCCGGGAGCAGCGCGCATCCAGCCGTAACCAATTTCCCCTACTTTGAGAATATCAATGGCATATACAGGCAACAAAGCAACAGCGCCGCCAAACAGCACGGCAAACATATCAAGCGACAAGGCGGCGAGTATCAGTTGGGTGCTGAAAACAAAACGTATCCCCTCGCCCAGGCTTTTAATGATGGGTTCTTTATCTTTCTTCAGTATCGGCTGTTTTGGTATCCTGATAATGGCTGTTAGCGCAATGAGTTCTATAATACCCACACCTGCCAGGCTCACCCGGAAGCCACTGAACGCGATCATAAAACCGCCAAGTAGCGGGCCAATAACGGCGCCTATCTGCCAGGCAGTGCTGCTCCATGTAGTGGCGTTTGCGTAAAGTTCGCGTGGCACCAGCATACCTTGTAATGCGAAGGATGCAGGGCCGAGAAAAGCCCGCAATGCGCCGCCAATAAATATACCTGCATACACAAGCCATACAATTCCTGTAACAGATATTTGGCTTTGCAAATGCGGCCATGCGAGGAAAACAAAAAATGCGGAAAGCAGTATATACCCAATAATACATTGCAGCATCATTGTTTTTTTCTCCTTGAGGTCAACAAAATGGCCGGAAAATAAAGAGAAACCAATAGCGGGGATCACTTCCCACAGCCCCAGCATACCAAGCGCCAACTTATCGTGGGTGAGTTGATAAACATAGAAACTGATAATGGCGCTCTGCATATTGAGCGCAAGGATAACAGCGAAACGCAACAGCAGGAAATTCCTGAACAACGGATGATGAAGCGCTTTATTCTTAATCAGAAAAGAGGTTGCGAATTGCAAATAGGTGAAGTTTGGTTGATGCAAACCTACGGAAAAAAGGAAAAGATAATGGCAAACGTTAACTTTGCTGTTCAATGAATAATATAACGCAGATCATTGGTACAAGTATTGTGCAGGCCTTCCAGGAACTGAGGGCCAATAAACTGCGTACTTTTCTTTCGCTGCTGGGTATCACAATTGGTATCTTTTGTATCATAGGCGTACTTACGGTGTTGGACAGCATGAAGAACAATATCCAGAGCGAGATGTCCACCCTCGGCAGCGATGTGCTGTATATAGGCCGCTGGCCGTGGATGGATGAGGGCGGAGAATATAAATGGTGGGAATACTGGAGGAGGCGCAGTATGACCCCGCAGGAAGTGAAAGCAATTGAAACATTGCCTGATGTGCAAATCGCGACCCTGTGCCTCACTACCAGGCGGATGACCATTAAATACAACGATATAGACCTGAGCAGTATTTCGGGCTATGCAGTGATGAATGGCTTCGACAAATTGCAGAACATAGAGATTGAAAATGGCCGTTATTTCACTGCCGCTGAACTTGACGGTGGAACCGATGTTGTTATCCTGGGCTACGAGGTTTACAATGGCCTTTTCCCTACTAACATTGACCCCCTGGGAAAACCCGTCAGTTTTTATGGTAAAAAATTTATAGTGGTGGGTATAATGAAAAAGGTTGGGCAGAATATGGCTGGCTTTGACTTTGATAATGCTGTTATATTCCCCTATTATGCCGCTGCTTCGGTGCTTGACGTGCGGTCGCTTAATTCCGACCCTTCGCTTATAGTTAAGGCTGCCAAAGGAACAAACCTGGAAGATGTAAAAGAGGAAGTGGAAGGCGTGCTGCGCAGGGTGCGTAAAGTAAAACCGGGGCAGGCCAATGATTTTGCCATCAACCACCTGAGCCAGGTCTCACAACGATTAGAAATGGTATTTGGCACTATTGATGTCATAGCCTGGTTCATAGGCGGGCTGTCTTTATTGGTAGGGGCTTTTGGCATTGCCAATATCATGTTTGTAACCGTGAAGGAGCGGACTAAAATAATCGGTTTGAAAAAAGCCATCGGCGCACGCAAAACCTCCATCCTGTTAGAGTTCCTGCTGGAAGCAATTGTACTCTGCCTTATTGGTGGCGCGGCAGGTATAGTCATAGTGCTGTTATTAAGCGTGCTGCTCACTTATGGTTTCGATTTCCAGGTTACTTTATCGGTAAGCAACTTCTTTATTGGTATTTTTGTATCTATATTCGTTGGTATTTTATCCGGCCTTATTCCGGCGCGGTCGGCTTCGCGGCTCGACCCGGTAGTGGCAATAAGAACAAACTGATCTTTATGATGAAAAAAAAACGGGTGCTTATTCTTGATAAAGAACGTATCTCCTACAAGCTGCGGCGCATGGCTTATGAGCTGTGGGAACGCAACAGCGACGAGCGGGAAATAATACTGGTGGGCATAGAGCATGGCGGCATGGTGCTGGCCGAAAACCTATCTGCTATATTGAAAGAGATAAGCCCGCTGAAGGTGCGCACTATCTCTGTGAAGATAAACAAGAAAAAGCCGCTGAACAATGTAATTGGCCTGGACGAAAACCTGACTGGCTGTACAGTTGTGCTGGTGGATGATGTTGTAAATTCCGGCAAAACGATCCTATATTCCCTGAATACTATTCTATCTTACGACCTTAAAAAACTTATGGTTGCCGTGCTTGTGGACCGCAAGCATAAATCGTTCCCGATAGCCTCTGATATTGTAGGCCATACCGTAGCTACCACCTTGCAAGACCATATAGAAGTAGAGACCAATGGCAATGAGATAGAAGCCGTGTACCTGCAATGAACAATAACCACATCAACATTTGTTTGACTTACGACTTATTACTTACGACTTACGACTAAAAAAAGAATATGCCTTTTACATTAGTGATACACGGCGGCGCGGGAAAAATTACTCCCGGAATGCTGAATAAGGAGGAGGAGCAGAAATATACGGAAGGGCTGGCAGCCGCGCTGGATAAAGGATACAAGATACTGCAAAATGGCGGCACAGCGCTTGATGCTGTTGTGGATACCATAAGCGTACTGGAAGATAATCCTATGTTTAATGCCGGGCGTGGCGCGGTATTCACTAAAAAGGGACTTAATGAAATGGACGCATCGCTGATGGATGGCAGCAACTTTATGGCCGGGGCAATAGCGGGAGTGCGCAATATCAAGAACCCCATACAGCTTGCGCGGGAGGTAATGCTGCATTCCGGCCATGTGCTGCTAAGTGGCAGCGGGGCGGCAGAGTTTGCCATTAACCAGGGCATGACCATGACCCCCGACGAATACTTTTTTAACCAGCAGCGGTACGACCAGTGGGTGGAAATACGCGATACCAATTTTACCCAACTGGACCATAAAGGAGATAACCTGAAAGGACATAGCGCCGACCCAGGTTATAAGTTTGGCACAGTAGGCGCAGTGGCATGTGATGAACAGGGCAACTTAGCCGCTGGCACATCCACGGGTGGTATGACCAACAAACGTTTCGGGCGTATAGGCGACAGCCCGGTGATAGGGGCGGGTACTTATGCTAATAACAATACCTGCGCCATATCCTGCACAGGGCATGGCGAGTTTTTTCTGCGGGCGGTTGTTGCCTATGATGTTTCCTGCCTGATGGAATATAAAGGACTTTCTTTAAAGGACGCCTGCGCGCTCGTTATTAAAGACAAATTAGTGAAGATGGGCGGTGAGGGCGGCCTTATAGCTGTGGATGCAAAAGGCAATTACGATTTCTGCTTCAACTCTGCGGGCATGTACCGGGGCATGAGGAACAGCGAGGGGGAAGAGGTTGTGGCGTTTTATGGGTAAGGAACAATGACAAAGCAACCCTATGCGGCTTTATTCCTTACTCTTTCCGCACGTTTCTTTTTTCTTGCTGCTGCGCGTTTCTTTTTTTCCGCTTCCTGGCGTTTCATTATTTTTATTTCAACATGGGTAACACGTTGAATATAGTCGTCCATATCTTTATATAAACCCTGCTCAATGAGCCATTTGGCTTCGCGTAATTCCTCCGGGGTTACTATCTTATACCGGTAATCGGCGTATTTATCAATTTCCTTTGTAGCCATGACGATAACAAGTTTTTACAAAACCCCATACTTTGCAGGTGTAGTAAAGCTTTTGCTGTAAGGTAGGACTTTGTGCAAAAATCTTGTTGCTAAAAATATTTGCAGGAATAAAAAATAAAAGCAGTAACCGTTTCATACCCTATCTTATATCGTAAAGGTATTCATTTATTCAATTCAAAATTGCAAAAGGTTAATTGGGGGTGTATGACAAATTGTACTTTTAAGCAAATTCCAATTTTAAATTGCCCCGGCCTTTAGGTCGGGGAATGATAAATAATAGGTTGGCTTTAGCCGAAATTCACAACATGAGCAATACCCTATGCGAGCAAATTTTGGCTAAAGCCAACGAGTTTCTTTTTTTAAACCCCGGCCTGAAGGTCGGGGCAATTGAGTAAAAAATGCAATTTGTCATACACCGTTAACTGGGTTAAAAGGTTAATTGAGTTAAAGTGGTTCCTCTTTAACCAATTAACCCTTTAACTCAATTAACTTTTTAACCCAATTCACCATTAATCATTAACCATTAAAACTTACCTTTACCCCCGCTTATGACACTGGAAAACCTGAAAGAGATGCGGGAACGCATACAGCACCTGCACCGCTTTCTACGTATTGACGACCGCCTTGCCAAACTGGAAAATGACCGCCAGCTCACCCTCTCACCGGGGTTCTGGGACGATAACGCCCGCGCCACAGGCGTACTCAAAGAAATAAAGATCAATAAATACTGGACGGAATTTTATGATAAGGTGAAATCTTCGGTGGAGGATTTTGCAGTGCTGTTCGACTTCTGGAAAGAGGGTGAAGCTAAGGAGGAAGAAGTGAAAGAAATTTACACACAAGCTGCTAAGGAAATTGATGAACTTGAATTTAAGTCAACGCTTAATGAGCCGGAAGATGAAATGCCCGCTATGGTGGTTATCAATAGCGGGGCGGGTGGCACGGAAAGCCAGGACTGGGCAGAGATGCTGCTGCGCATGTACCGCATGTATGGCGAAAAACAGGGCTGGAAAGTAAGCGAGATAGATGTGCAGTATGGCGATGGCGCAGGTATAAAACAAGCTACCCTGGAGTTTGACGGAGAATTTGCATACGGGCTGCTGAAAGCCGAAAGCGGGGTGCATCGCCTGGTGCGTATTTCTCCTTTCGATTCCAACGCGCGGCGCCATACTTCCTTCGCTTCCGTATTTGTTTACCCGCTTATAGATGATACTATAGATATACAGGTAAGCCCGGCAGATGTGGAGTGGGCGTTCTTCCGCTCAGGCGGTTCCGGCGGGCAAAATGTGAACAAGGTGGAAACAGCAGTGCGGCTGAAACATATACTATCGGGCATTATAGTAGAGTGCCAGATAGCACGGACACAGGGCGAGAACCGCGAAAAAGCCATGACCATGCTGAAAAGCAGGTTGTATGAAGAGGAACTGCGTAAGCGGCAGGAAATACTGAACGCAACAAACTCATCTAAAAAGAAAATAGAGTGGGGTTCACAGATAAGGTCTTATGTGTTCCACCCATACAAAATGATAAAAGACCACCGCACCGATTATGAAGTAGGCAATGTGCAGCCGGTAATGGATGGCGAACTGGATGATTTTATAAAGGCGTATTTGATGAGTATGAAGGACGAACAGTAAACCCCCGCCCCCTAAAGGGGAGTCATGGATTTGGCGCCAGGAGTAAGGCTCATCAAAATGAACAGGATTAAACAATTTTATTTTTTTCTCATTTTTTTTAATAACATGGGGAAGTCCCTTTAGGGATTTAGGGTTTTAATGGCTACTGATAATACTAAGAAAAAAGCATTCGACCTGAGTTTATTGCGTCGGATATTCTCCTTTACCGGGCCGTACAGGAAAACCCTGTACACAGCTATGGTATTGGCTATTATTCTTGCTATACTGTCGCCGCTGCGGCCCTACCTCATCAATGTATCGGTGGATAAGTATGTTGCCAACAACCTGATGCTGGCGCTGATATGGATGACTGTTTTCCAGGTGGGCATACTGGTGGTGGAAAGTTTGTTGCGGTTCTGGTTTACTTACCGCACCAACTGGCTGGGGCAAACGGTGGTAAATGACCTGCGCAATACGGTGTTTAAAAAAATACTTTTCCAGAACATTTCTTATTACGACCATACCGCTATCGGCACACTCACCACCCGCACCATCAATGACATAGAATCCATCAACGATGTTTTTTCAGAGGGCATTATCTCTATTGTTGCAGATATACTCACCATAGTCTCCATTATCATCGTAATGCTGGTTACCGATTGGCGGCTTACCCTTGTTTGCCTCGCTACATTTCCATTGCTTATCCTGGCTACCTGGTGGTTCAAGGAAGCGGTAAACAAATCCTTCCAGCGGGTGCGGAATGCTGTTGCCGCGCTCAATGCCTTTGTGCAGGAGCATCTCACCGGCATGTATATAGTACAGGCATTTGCTGCCGAGCAACGGGAAGCGGGTAAATTCAGGGAGATAAACAAAGAACACCGCAACGCAAACATCAAGGGTATATTTGCCTACTCCGTTTTCTTTCCTATCGTAGAGATCATCCTGGCTTCCTCATTAGGGTTGCTGGTTTGGTATGGCGCATCGCGCATACTGCATTATGGGGCTACACCCGGCGTTATCATCGCCTTTGTTATGTACCTCAACCTGCTGTTCCGCCCGTTGCGTATGATGGCCGATAAGTTCAACGTACTGCAGATGGGCATAATAGCCGGGGAGCGGGTATTCACAGTATTAGACAGCAAAGAATTCCTGGATAACAACGGTTCGCTAAATGCAGACAAAATTAAAGGCGATGTTGAATTTCAAAATGTCCGCTTCAGCTACAAGCCCGGCGTGCCAGTGCTGAAAGGAGTATCGTTCCGGCTCAATGCCGGCAAAACGCTTGCCGTGGTAGGGCATACCGGCGCAGGCAAAACCTCCATTATAAGCATACTGAACAGGCTTTATGAAATAGAAGGCGGAAAGATAATTATTGATGGCCGCAGCCTGGAAGAATACGATATATACAGCCTGCGGAAACACATAGGTATTGTGTTGCAGGACGTTTTTCTTTTTTCAGGAACTATCAGCGACAATATCACGCTCCGTAATCCCGACATACCGATAGCCAAAGTGAAGGAAGTGGCGCACATGCTGGGCATTCACGACTTTATAATGCGGCTGCCCGGGGGGTATGATTTTGATGTTATGGAACGCGGCAATACGCTATCGCAAGGGCAGCGGCAACTGTTATCTTTCGCCCGCGCGCTGCTGTACGACCCAACCATACTGATACTTGATGAAGCGACGTCTTCCGTGGACAGCGAAAGCGAGCAACTGATACAACACGCCATTGACACGCTCATAAAGGGCCGCACTTCCATAGTCATAGCCCACCGTCTCTCCACCATCCGCAAGGCAGATGAGATCATTGTAATGGACCACGGAACCATCATAGAGCGGGGCACCCACGAATCACTTATTGATGACAGGGGCGCATACCATAACTTATATACAGCCGTAGAGAAAATGAAAGAGAAGGAAGTGCTTTAGTAATGCTACAAAACCTTTTCCTTTAGTTTATTTTTCACCATCACGCTTACCCGGTACATCAGGAATATACTCACTATTGATACACCGATAATTACATAGCCGAGCGTATCATAGTGTTGCAGCGGGCTGTATTTATCTTTCTGCACCACTATCATCCCGGCAAACGCGGCAGCCACGCCTCCGGCTATTTGCTGTAGTGACGAATTGATGCTCATAAACGCGCCACGGTCGGGCATATCGGGGATGCCGGTTGTGAGTGCGCCGGAGGGTATCATGCGGCTCATTATACCCATCATCATCAGCACATTGAAGATCATCACTTCCCAGAGCGGCGTTACCGAAAGGTGCGTATAGATAAGCACTACTGCCATCATCCATACGCAGGCGCAGGCAAAGAGTTTAAACTTATCCACTTTATCGCTCAGCTTGCCTATCAGCGGCATTATCACTAATGAGCAACAGCCCGATACCATGAACAGCATGGGCAATTGCTGCTGGGTAAGGCGTAAATTGTTTATCGCAAAAGCGGTACTGAACGGCATCATCATAAACCCGCCGATGGAAAGCAATGCCGTGGAAAGGAAACCGATACGGTAATTGCGTTTGGAAACCGTATGCAGCAGATGTTTGATGACGCTCCGGTCATGTTGCGCGGCAAGATGCCCGGTAACCGGTTGCAGCTTTAAAAAGATCAGTATCACTACCAGCGCGGCAAGTATTGCTACCATCAGGAATGGCGCCTGCCATCCCCATACATTGGCTATATATAAACTGACCGGTATGCCCAGCACCTGGCTGGCGCCAAACCCCAATTGTATAAAACCCATCACTCTGCCCCTGTGATGTATATCGAACAGGTCGGTAATAATAGCCATAGAAATAGAGCCGATGACGCCGCCGAATAAACCGGTAACTATACGCGCAGCCAGCAGCAGCGGGTATGAGGTAGCCATGCTGCAAAGCAACGTACCGAGTATAAAGCCGGAATAAAAGAAGAGCAATAATTTTTTACGGTCGAAACGGTCGGCAAAGCCTGCCGTGAGCAGCCCGGAGATACCGGCGCTGAAGGCATAGCCGGATACAGCAAACCCGAATTGCGAAGGCTTCATGCTAAGGGATTTCATCAGCATATCGCCAAGTGGCGACATGACCATGAAGTCGAGAATCACGGAAAACTGGGTAATAGCCAAAATGAATATCGTGAATTGCTGATAGGGAGTGAATGGTACTTTTGTAACGCCTTTTTGCATGGTAAATTATTTTCGTTTTTGTGCTTGTTAGTTCACTGCCTGTCAACAGGCCGCAAACCTAATATAAAGTTGCCACAAAGCTATATTATGGATAATAGCGATGAAAACAGGATTCGGTAATAAGGTGAAAAACAAAGGTGGGAGATGGGGAATTGGCGGTTAACGGTAATTTCTTATCCGCTTTGATATTTACAAGTCAGTTGATTAACTTTGTATAGCTATGTTTTTTAAAACTAAATTAGTTACAGGTAACAGAAAAGGAACTGTTAAACGGGCTGTAATCAGAAAAGCTATAAAAGAAACTTATGCTGAACTGGGTATTGAATACTCAAAAGAAAGTAGGTATTCTAAAGTAGCTGAAATTAAAAAAATAGCCTAAAACCTTTATTATAAAGGAGAAAATTTTTCAGAAAATATTTATTGGTATTGTTTTTGTAGTACCTTTGTATTAATAATCCGAACGCCAGTAGGCTGGCAAATAACATCCGAACACCGATAGGTCGGTATAAGAAAGTCCCTCAGAAATGCGGGGCTTTCGCTTTTTTATTACATTAGCACATGCAAAACAGTAAAGTTGCCATATTAGTTGACGGCGGTTTTTATGTCCAAATGTTCAAAAAGAACAATAAAAACTCAATGCCAAAAAGAAATGATGTCGAAAAATTAATTAGCGGCATTATGAAAGAAGTTCAAAATAGAAGCGGCAATAATTGTTTAGATATTCTATTCAGAACATTTTATTATGATTGCAAACCATTTTCAAAAATAATTTCCGACCTTAATGGCGATGATATAGATTATAGTAAAAGTCCCATATACCTCAGTCAAACTGCATATCTCAACAACATTAAGCATATTGACCAATTTGCTTTAAGACTTGGAGAGCTTTCTTTCTCAGGCTGGAAGCTAAATTCTTTTAAACCACAAAAGCAAAAGCCACAGGTTGATTTCAGGCAAAAGGGTGTGGATATGAAGATCGGCTTAGATATGGCATGGATGGCCGGTAAAAAAACTGTTGATAAGATTAGTTACAGGAGATTCTGATTTTATTTCACCTATGAAATTAGTAAGAAGAGAAGGAATATTAACCTACTTGTGCCCTTTGGGCTCTACGTATATAAAAAGTGAACTAAAGGAACATTCTGATTTTATACTTTATGTAAATCTTATTCCAACTGGTGTATAGGGCCTACAAATTATTGAAGAGTCTTTAAGTTTAAATATGGGTTGGTTTTTCCTTCTCCACAGGTTATCTCATATTCATCCCTCAAATCAAATTATAAAACCGTTAAATTGTGCCGGAAATGAAATTGGCATTTGTACAAGACTGGTTTAATGCAAATGGCGGCGCGGAAAAAGTGGCGGGAGCAATACTGGATATTTATGAACGTGAGGATGTTACCGTCTATGCACTGTTCGATAAATTTTCCCCGGCTGCAAGAAAAGAAATTTTAAATAACCGGGTGGTAAAGACTTCTTTATTGCAGTATGTTCCTTTTATCTCAAAGTTCTACCGTTATTTTTTGCCGGTGATGCCCTGGCTTATACGGCGGTTCTATTTAAAAGGGTACGATCTTATTTTATCCACATCCCATGCAGTTGCAAAAGGTTTCCGCAGCGATCCTGCTATACTTAATATTTGCTATTGCCACACTCCCCTGCGCCCTATCTGGGATATGTATGACGATTATGCCGCCGGCCATGCGCTTGGCAGGTCGTTTGTTTACCGGTCGTTTGTAAACTATTTACGAAAATGGGATGTAGCCTCTTCAAAGCACGTTCATTATTTCATTGCAAATTCCATACACATACAGCAGCGGATAAAAAGTAGCTATGGCAGGGAGTCAACAGTTATTTACCCACCGGTACGGACAGATAAATTTATTTTGAATGAGGCGCCCAGGAAAGATTACTACCTATGTGTTGGCAGGGTTGTACCTTATAAAAAGATGGATATGGTCATCAGGGCTTTCCGGCAAATGCCGGATAAAAAACTGGCGCTGATAGGAGACGGATGGGGAACAAAACAATTCGGCGATATGCTCAAAGGCTGTACTAATATTGAATGGCTTGGCTATAAAAATGATGCAGAAATGATACGGTATATACAAGAAGCAAAAGCCTGTATTTTTGCCGCTAAAGAAGATTTCGGGATTATGTGCGTGGAGGCGCAGGCATGTGGTACACCCGTACTTGCGCTCGACTACGGTGGTTACCGGGAGACCGTAATAGACGGGACAACAGGCTATTTATTCCCGGAACAGACGGACCAAAGTGTGATAGACGCGGTAAATAAATTTGAGGCCCAGCCTTTGAATGACCACATAGCTGTCCGGCAAAATGCACTTCGTTTTTCCGGTGAACGATTCACGAAAAAATTTGCGGCATTTGTACAGGCTGCTCAGGAAGAATTTTATAAGAACAAAAAATGAATAAACTACCTGCCATAGAACGGTTTGCCGCAAGGTTGCTACTGGTATCTTTTTTCCTGCCGGCTAAGGTACAGGTAGTGGCAACTATGGCGGTGAGTATGTACTTCGTCATCTGCACATTGGTTTCAAAGCAGGCAGTTACCAGGAGTAATTACTTACTGGCTCTTATTATTGGAAGCTGCTACCTGCTTTATGTGTGTTCCATTCCTTTTACACCACAGGAGTACAAACCTTTTCTATTAATTCTTTGTGAGCGTGGGGCATCTTACCTGCTCATGCCATTTGTATTTGCACTTATGGCTCCGGGCTACAGAAAATTGCTGATGGATGAATTGATGTATTTCGTTTACGCCTGCTTCATATCCTGTGTGGTTGGGAATGCCGGCTTTATTTGTCATTATTATTTTGTTGATGGTGGAGTGCACCAGTTGTCGCATGTGGCATACCGGGGATTTATTGAGGATATGACCGGCCTGCACCCTACCTATATGGGTATGTACCTATGCTTTTCTATTTGCATCACTTTGCTCTTTTCTTCCTTCCCTGGCAGGAGGAGCGTTATCCTGAAATACACGCTTATATACCTGCTGCTGGTGTTCCTGCTATCCTTGCTTGCCAAGTCTGCATTGATAGCGCTGGCTATAATTTTTGTTCATTTTATTTATTTGCGCCGGAGAAGATTGTACCGTCATAAAATATTATTGGCAGGCATTCTTGCGGCAGTTGCCGCAGCTTGTTTTTTTATTCCCTTCGTGAGCCAGAGAGTGGCGGAAATATTTTCCTATTTTGGAGTTGGCAAGCCGGGTACTACCGCAGATAATTCTATTTATGTGCGCAAACTTATCTGGGATGTGGATACCGGCCTGCTCAAACCCAACTGGCTTACCGGGGTAGGGCCTGGACGAATGCTGCATATGCTGCATGAGCGGTACTTCTTTTATTCTCTGGCAAATCAATTCTATGTGGGGTATTATGACCCGCACAACGAATATTTTTCCATGTGGCTGAGTTTCGGTGTTACCGGTATTGTATTGTTTGTAGCTACGCTGGCAGTGCATTTTGTAAAGGCTATCAGGGCAAAGAATTATTTATACGGCTACCTGCTCATTATTCTATGCACCACCTTTTTTACTGAAACCGTCTTATCGCGCCAACAAGGAGTTTTATTTTACGCAGTGTTCACTTCATTGTTCTTTTTCGCAAGCCTCGAACAATTACAAAAGGATTTAAAGATAGAAATTGAGGGGAAGCCCCTTTAGAGGTTTGGGGGTTATAGAAAATGAGGAGAAGCCCCTTTAGGGGTCAGGGGTTTTTGGGGTTAGTTCTTCACCAATTTAATCACCTCCTGCTGGGTGGAAGAAACGGCCTGTAGTATATAAACACCATCGGGCAAGCCCGGCACGGAAATAGTGATCGGCGTATTGTAGCCTGTGTATAGATAGGTTTCTAAAGAAGCAATTTTTTTTCCGGTCATATCCATCAGGCAGAAATTCACATTCTGGCTGGTATTTGGCGAAACAAAAATCTTGATTTCATTATTGAACGGATTTGGCGCAGCAATTACCCATTTGGCTGGCGTAAAAGGCGGGGGCGTATCCTTCACATTAAGCGCGTAGTTGGTACACTCAAAATCAGGTATGCCATAACCTATCTGCGGGCCGGGATTGGTATAAGAACTGGCGCATTGTATTATGGCCTGGCGTATCTGGTAAGGGGTAGCGTTCGGGTTCGCCTGCCAGAGACATGCCGCCCAGCCTGCTATCTGCGGTGTAGAAAAAGAAGTACCGCTTCCTATAGTATAACCGGTAGATGAAAAAACACTTGCTTCTTGCCCAAGTGTTGTTACATCAGGTTTTATCACCGAATCAGCATTAGGGCCATACCCGCTTGTTGATGCAGGGCCATTTATGTCAGTATCCCAAGAGCCTATGGTTAGTGCGCTATCCGCATCGCCGGGGGTCATTATGTGATTGCCCCAAAATATCCCTTCAGGGCTGGTATATCCTCCGCCATCATTACCTGCGGTGGCTATGAACAGCATCCCTTTTTTAGTGGCTATATTTGCGGCTTTTGCGGCTACAGTGGTTTTCCCGTCAAGGTCGGTATAAAAATCCTGCCCCGAACCCGGTGGATAATCAAACAGGTCGTATCCCAATGATTCCGTAATAATATCTGCGCCGAGGCTATCCGCCCGTTCTGCCGCGCTTATCATATTATCCAGTTCCAATGGTTGGTCATTGGGATCATACTCCGTTATGTAAAGGGCGTACATAGCCAGTGGCGCACTGCCTACAAAAGTGCCGGGTACATAGCCCGCCATTGTTGACAGCACCTGCTCGCCATGACCATCCTGCGTAAATACATTGGTGCTGCGAAAGGTGAAATCAAAGGTGTCCACCATTCTGCCGGAAGACCACATACTGTCAAAACCCGGATGCGTATCAGCGGATAAAAAACCGGCGTCAAGTACCGCTATCAGTTTGCCCTGTCCCTGGTAGCCATTGTCGTGCAGGTAGTTACCATTCACCATTTGCGTCTGTGTCCAGGTATCGCTATAATAGGCAGACCCGAAACTGGTAGTTGTCCTCTGGGTCGTTACGGGATTGGTTGTACCGGTTATATTGGAACTCCGGTGGTGCAGGTCGGTAGCATAATAACCTACTAACTTAATGTTGCTTATAAATGGTTTTCCTGCCAGGTGGAGTATGGCCGAGGAATCTGCCAGCAATATCATACACATATTCAGCCAGCGGGAAGTTTCGTGGAATACGCCACCGGTAAGGGTAAGCACACTGTCCACATAGGCTGGGTTCACGGGCAGGTCTGTACTGTCCACCGCTATACCTTGTGTGGCTCGGCGCGCCAATGCACGGGCAGATAAATAAACAAGCGGGCTGCTAAGGCTGTAAGGAGTATTATTCTTATCAGAGAAGGTAACCTGGAAAGCGTATTGCTGTGCCGCTGCCGTTTCGCAAAGCAAAAATGCAACGAACAGCCATATCACCATCACTTTCCTGCACATAAAATTAATATTCTACAGCCCTCATTACAACGCTATACCCGTTCTTGTTCCCTACGGTATCGGGCGGCCCAAAGGTATAGTGCGTTATTTCCCGGTAGATCATACCCACATTGTTGGCATACACTTCTTTTGCATAAGTGAGATGCCCCGGCACCAGTGAGTCAACGTCCTGGTAATTCACATTCTCACTGTCTTCAACTACCGTAACGGTATGGTCAAACATTACGTCGCCGTTAAAATAAGACAGCCCCGCATTCCGGTAAATGTAATTCCAGTTTGCAAAATAAGCGAAAGAAGAATCCTGTGTTTCAGCATAGGTATTGCCCAGCCAGGTCAATCCATTTGAAACGGGGAATACCATTTTTATATACTGTACCTGGTTTTGCCTGTAAAGCAGACTGTCAGAACTGATTGTCATTAATACAACGCTGCTTGGCACCCAGGGTCCGGTAGCATAAGCCGAGTTGGAAATGTTCATCATGTACCAAACCATTTTATTAATGGTAACAGTATCCGTGATAGCGTAATTCATGTACATGGAAACATGGTACTCGGTACCCGGAGGGCCATAATAATAAGTGGAGTCAACGGCATAAGTAACCGACTTTCCTAATTGCAAAGGAAAGTAATTACGCGTAACATCTGCGGTACTTATAGTTACCTTTTTGCACGAAAAAAAGGCGGCTATACATACGGCCACTAACAAAAAAATAGGTAAAATCTTTTTCCTCATAAGATTCCGACTGCCGTTATTTCACGTAAATATAAATAAAGAAACGAAAATAGCTAATAAATACTAAGGAACATTGACAAAATAAAAACTATATTATTTGATTTCTTTTTGTATGATACCCCCCGCTATTATATCATCGCCTTCATAAAACACTGCCGATTGCCCCGGCGCCACGCTGCTTACTGCGTGCATAAAATCCACATGCACCCCGCCGGCAACGGGGGTAAGTATGCTTTCCATGCCGGGGTCGCGGTACCTGATCTTGGTTATTGCTTCCATGCCGTCGGGTATGTGGGCATACTTGCCCATGTTCAGGCCGCGTACCACCATCTCATTTTGCTGTAGCTCATGCGCTTCGCCCAGCACCACAGTATTGCTATCCGGCAGTATATTGGTTACAAACATGGGCTTGCCAAATGCTATATCCAACCCCTTGCGCTGGCCTATGGTATAGAAAGGATAGCCATTATGCTTACCCACTACCTGCCCGTCGGCCAGCACAAAATCACCGCCGTTCACCCGCGCTTCCAGCCCGGCCACATTTCTTTTCAGAAAACCCCGGTAGTCGTTATCCGGCACAAAGCATATCTCGTAGCTTTCCGACTTTGTGGCAAGCTCCTTATAGCCCATATCGTAGGCCATTTGCCGCACCTCTGTTTTCAGTAAGTCGCCAAGCGGGTATATGCTGCGCGAAAGGCACTCCTGCCCCAGCCCCCATAGCACATAGCTCTGGTCCTTGGTCAGGTCCCTGGCCTTAGACAATACAAAACGGTTATTTTCTTCCCGCACTTTTACATAATGCCCTGTGGCTATAAAATCGCAGTCCAGTGCGTTTGCGCGTTTCAGCAGCGCAGCCCATTTTATGTGTGTGTTGCAGAGTACGCACGGGTTTGGCGTGCGGCCCGCTATGTACTCTTCCACAAAATTGTTGATGACATGGTCGCCAAACTCTTCCCTTATATCCAGCACATAATGCGGGAAACCATGCTCTACGGCAGCCGCCCGCGCGTCGTTAAATGAATCGAGGTTGCAGCAGCCTGTTTCTTTCTTTCCGCCGCCGGCAGTGGCATAATCCCATGTTTTCATAGTGATGCCAACAACATCATACCCCTGCTCATGCAGCATAAGGGCGCTCACGGTACTGTCTATACCGCCGCTCATAGCCACCAACACCTTACCATTTCTGCTCATAATAATGATGCAAATATACGAAGAATGCCGGAAAGGTGGATTTAACGTGCTTATAGGGCAATAGATAGCGTAATATCATTACTATTTTCATAAATTTGCGTATAGCTTATTATATGGAACACCTGATATTGAATGTAAAAAACAAACGCAAACTTCCGTTCCTTAAAGAACTACTGGAACACATGGAATTTGTAGAAGTGGTAACGCCTGAAAAATATACCAATAAAGAAAAACAAATTCTTGCCGGCCTTGAAGAAGCTGTTGAACAGGTAAACCTTCACAAAGCAGGTAAGATCAAACTTAAAACCATTCAACAGGTGCTTGATGAGCTATAGTATGCTTATCCGGGAATAGTTTTGATTAATTCCTTTAGTTCAATATCAGATATATCGTCCTGTTCATTTTTATCATAAATAGAAACAAGAAAAACGGTTTTATTCACTACTTGTACGTAGGTTATAACCCGCGCTCCACCTGATTTGCCTTTACCTTTAGATGCAATTCCTAACCTGATTTTGTAACAGTGATTTCCGATTTCCTGGCCGGTTTTCGGATTATCAGAAAGTTTAGTAATGAGGTCGCTATACTCTTTTTTTAGAGACGGATATTTCTTTATAAGCCGTTTAAGTTGCTTATCAAAAAAAGGAAGCGGAATAAGATTAAAGTTCATCAAGCAGTTGTTGAGCAGTTTTAAGTTTTATTTTTCCTTGCTGGTATAATTTTGCCTGATGAATGCCATCTTTAATGCTCTTTAATATTTCTTCTTTTGTAGGTGGTAAATCTTCCTCAACAGTCTCCAATTCTTTATATTTCTTTGTGATTTTTTTCCACTGTCCTATTGGAATAAATACACCAACAGTCCGGCCCTTGTTATCGTATGTATATTGCGGTGTCATAATAAAGTGGTTAAATTTACCATAGCGAAATTACTGAAAAAGTGTAGAAACAGAAAATCAAATAGAACGGGTGCATGACAAAATTGCACTTTTTTACTCAATTGCCCCGACCTTCAGGTCGGGGGGTTAAAAAAAACATGTCGGCTTTAGCCAAAATATGCTCGTATGTGGTATTACTCATGTTGTGAATTTCGGCTAAAGCCAACTTATTATTTATCATTCCCCGACCTGAAGGTCGGGGCAATTGGAATTTGCTTAAAAGTGCAATTTGACATACACCCAATGAAACACCAATAAAACCCGCAATCAATAAAAGATTATTTTTACCCCCGTATGCAGCAATCTATCTCCTTCCCTTCGGCCACAGTCAATTACTTATTCCAGGTTCCTTTTGAAGCGCTCTGGAAAAACTATGATAAGGAACACGCGGTGATCATTACCAACGAGCCTGTTGCCCGGCTTTACGCGCCATTGTTCAAAGGGCTTAAAACCCTCGTTATCCCTGCCGGGGAAAGCAGTAAAGACCTGCGTACCATAGAGTCGCTGGCAAAAAGCCTGCTGCAAATGGAAGCTACCCGCAGTACACTGCTGATAGGCGTGGGTGGCGGAGTGATTACTGATATTACCGGGTTCCTGGCTTCGGCATATATGCGCGGCGTGCCGTTTGGTTTTGTACCCACTACCTTATTGGGCATGGTTGACGCCGCCATTGGCGGCAAAAACGGCGTGAACCTCGGCATGAATAAAAACATGCTCGGCACCATTACACAACCCCAATTCATTTTATCCGATACCCGTTTCCTCGATACTTTGCCCGATGATGAATGGAGCAATGGCTTTGCGGAGATCATCAAGTACGCCTGCGTTTTCGACGGTGACCTTTTTGATGAATTAAGCGCCCATAATATTGCCTGGTACCGCGCCCAGGATGGAACTGCTTTAAGCGGCCTAATAGAAAAATGTGTTGCCTGGAAGAACAAAACGGTGATGGAAGACGAAAAAGAAAAAGGCATAAGAAAGCTGCTCAATTTCGGGCATACCGCCGCACATGCTATTGAGAACCTGTATGAACTGCCGCATGGCAAAGCTGTTGCCATAGGCATGGTTATCGCCTGCATGGTGTCGGTGCAGGTTGCGGGCTTAGATAAAGGCGTAACGGAAAAGCTGAAAAACTTGTTAAGCAGCTATCATTTACCCGTGCGTATAAACCTCAACGCGGCAAAGGCAATCGAGGTACTGAAAATGGACAAGAAACGCCACGATGATATGATTGATTACATAGTGCTGGAAAAGATAGGGCGGGGCGCTGTGCATACGCTGCCGTTAACGGTTATTGAAAACGCCCTTGTAGCTTATGAAAGTAATAGTTGAGCCGGGTAGTATAAGTGGTGCCATAGCTGCGCCTTCATCCAAGAGCATTACCCAGCGGGCTTATGCGGCAGCTCTGTTGCACAAAGGCACTACCATCATTCACCATGCCGGGAACTCTGACGATGAGCAAGCGGCTTTAGAAATAATACAACAGCTTGGCGCGAAAATAACTGACACGTCCATAGGTGTCCCACACCTCAAAAATGTGTGGGACCCCTCCGATACATTTTCCCTACCACTAACAATAAAAAGTGAAGGCATAAACCCAATATCCGGTCACATAAATTGCAGGGAAAGCGGCTTGTCGGCACGGCTGTTTACGCCTATTGCAGCCATTTGTGGTAATGAAATAAGAATAGACGGAACAGGTAGTTTATTAAAGCGGCATTTGGATGGTTTCCTTGAAACCTTGCCTGCATTGGGTATCGGGATTCCTGGCTTTACGGGTTATCTGCCATTCAGCGTGCAGGGTCCGTTACAGGCGAGGTCGGTAAAAGTAAATGCCGCCGGAGGTTCTCAATTTTTAAGCGGCCTTTTATTCGCGTTGAGCGGTTGCGCAACGGAACCCATTACCATATCCGTTACCGGCCTCAAAAGCAAGCCATACATTGACCTTACGCTCGGAATATTGTCGCATTTCGGCAAACCCATTAAGCATAATAATTACCGGGAGTTTTATATTGATCCTGCTATTTTTGTTAACAAAGAAACTATTGAAATAAACATAGCCGGCGACTGGAGCAGCGCGGCTTTTATGCTGGTGGCCGGCGCATTAGCGGGCAATATAAGCGTCACTAATCTGAATTTCAATTCAAAGCAGGCAGACAAGGCTATCATAGATGTATTGAAGAATGCAGGCGCTGAAATGGCTATCACTGACAACAGCGTAACTGTAAAAAGCTCTTTTCTGCAACCATTTGAATTTGACGCCACCCATTGCCCTGATCTTTTTCCCATACTCGCTGTCCTCGCTACCTGCTGCAACGGGGAAAGCTGTATCAAGGGAGTGCATCGTTTGTTTAATAAAGAAAGCAACCGCGTAGCAAGCATTGCCGATATGCTTTGGGATTTCCAGGTACCTTTTTCTATGGAAGATGATACACTCAGCATCTCCGGCCAGGGCTTTTTCCAGGGTACGCGCATTGATTCACAGGATGACCATAGAATTGTAATGGCAGCCGCAATTGCTGCCCTACGGGCAAATGGCCCAGTAGAAATTTCAAACGCAATAGCCATCAATAAATCGTACCCCGATTTTTTTAAAGATTTAATTTTGTGCGGCGGGAACTGTACTTTTATAAATGAGGAGGAATAATTAGTGAGTTAATCTATGAACACTTTCGGCAACATATTCCGTGTAAGCATCTTCGGCGAATCCCACGGCAAGTGGGTGGGCGTTACTATTGACGGATGCCCGGCAGGAATTGAAGCGCTAACAAGCGACCTGCTCACCGACCTGGAAAGAAGAAAGGCGGGAGCGGCAGGCACCACGCCACGCAAGGAAGAAGACATGCCCATTTTCGTAAGCGGTATCTTCAACAATAAAACCACCGGAGCGCCGCTCACTATTGTTTTTGAAAATAACAATACCCGTTCCGCAGATTATGACGCTATCAAAGAAACGCCCCGCCCCGGCCATGCCGATTTTGTACTTCATAAAAAATACAATGGTTTTAATGACCACCGTGGCGGTGGCCATTCATCAGGCAGGCTTACGGTAGCTTTAGTGGCAGCAGGGGTTATTGCCAAGAAAATATTGCACGGTATAACCATTGAAGCCACGCTGACAGAAGCAGGCGGCAATGCAAACATAGAGGAGGCTATAAACAAAGCCATAGCAGCGCAGGATAGTATCGGCGGCATAGTTTCCTGCAGCGTGAAAGGCCTGCCGGTAGGTATCGGTTCTCCTTTTTTCAATTCGCTGGAATCAGTCATCAGCCATGCGGTTTTCGCTATCCCTGCCATTAAGGGTATTGAGTTTGGCAGCGGCTTTGCCGCGGCGCGAATGACCGGCAGCGTTCATAATGACGCCATCATAAACGAACATGGAGAAACAAAAACCAACCATGCCGGTGGTATAAACGGCGGTATCAGCAACGGCAACGAGCTATACTTCCGGGTAGCCGTGAAGCCGGCAAGCAGCACCCCGCAGCAGCAGCATACCTGGAACAATGCCACGCAATCCGTTGAACCATTTACCGTAAAAGGCAGGCACGACCTTTGCATAGCCCTCCGTGTACCCGTAGTAGTAGAGGCCGTTACCGCCCTCGCCCTCGCCGACCAGCTAATGGCCTTTTATGCCGAACAAAAGATAAGTTAGTAATAACGCCTTGCCCCGGCTGGGCTAACTCTTTGTAGTAAATAGAATAAATATGGGTTATGCGCCATAGGTGCTGACTAAACACGCAATAAAGGTCAGCACCTACGGCGCATAACGTATTTCGTGGTTTATTTTGCTACAAAGAGTTAGCGCCTAACGGGACAATCCACTTTTTTTTAAGAGGTGTCCTAATGGCAGTTCCTTTGGAGAGGCCGGGAGAGGTTTCACTATTAACGCAGTTTTATGAATAAAACTGCCATGCTATAATGCAGGAAGCGTAATTTTAAACCCAAATTGAAATTAAGAATGCAGAAATTTATTATACTCATCATTGCCATTTTAGTAAACCTAAGCAGTTTTGCCCAGAACCGCACAGATGTACACCCTACATCTGCCACCATTATCAATGCTCATAATTATACCGTTTTGGGAAGTAATCCCATGGAGAGAACTACCGCAATTGGAGATACGGAAATACTATACAATATTGTTGATACGGCAACCTTAGCGTTATACACCTTAGGGGGCAGCAACTATGGCTATGTTACCGGCACCGACTCCAATAGCGATCAGGGTTTTGCAGAGCGGTATGATTTCCAGGGCGTTGATAGCTCCGTAACGGTTATTGGGGTTTTTGCTTTATTCGGTGGAACGGTAAACCCCGCTTCCACCAAAACAGTAACGTTTAAAGCCTGGACCCAGGGCGACCCGGTGGTTATCACAGATTCATTCGCCTATAGCGGATTTCCCGGCAGCATTTTAGATACCCTTGCAGTTCCCATTACGCAATTAGGTATTGGCGTTCATTCAGATACTATAAAAGAGTTCTTATTTCCCTATGCCACACCGGTATTGTGGGGTTCTTTTTTTGTAGGGTACAGCATAATGTACAATTACGATTCACTGAATGGAGATACCATAGGGTTATACAGTTCCCTGAATGGAGACAGGAGAACTCCTGTAATCGCTGCCACAGTTACCTCAACTTCGGATACCGGGCTTGTTGAGACGATTATAAATGTACAGAACGCAACACAGTGGTCTGATAATAACTGGTACGACAACTATACACAGGATGATTCCCTGTATAACGATCTGGCTATTTACCCTATCGTAGTAATAGGAGCTGGCAACGAAGGAGTAGCGGGCATTACCAAAAACAATTTTACCTTCTTCGGCAACTATCCCAACCCTTCCATAAACAGTACGAATATCAAATTTGCCCTCGCCAAAAGCATGGATGTAACCATACAAATTACCGATATGCAGGGCCGCACCATAAACACAATACAGCAAAAAAACCTTTCCACCGGTGAGCATATTATACCCGTCAATACCAGCAATATGCCCTCCGGTGATTACCTGTATCTCATCCATACCTCGGCAGGCAGCGGCATGGGCGGGAAGATGACCGTGGTAAGGTAAATAAAGCATTTTTTTGTAAATTTGCAGCATGACTGACGCCCAGGTGTATAATGATCTTATCTCTCTTCCCGACTCGCTGAAGCAGGAGGCTATTGATTTTATTTCTTTTCTGAAACAAAAAACGAAACTAAAACAAAAAAAACGCCCGCTCGGATTAGCAAAAGGCAAAATCGTAATAAAAGAGAATTTTGACGATCCTATTCCTGGTTTTGAAGAATATCTGTAATTCCTATGGCCTTCCTTCTTTTTCAAACATTTAGTTTCATTTCATTGATGCCATCAGAGACGATTTTTTTGCTTTTCTGAGCCTACAGAACACTCTTAATCATCTTTTTGTACTGTTGGTGTTTTTAATAAAGAAATAATTGTATCATCAAAATTGTTTAAATCTCCCGATTCTTGTTTACGGTAGCCCATTTTTTCATTTAGCTTTCTAAATTCCATAAATATATCAAAGGGGTCTGCTCCATGAGAAACCCATTTGTAAACAATGTCAAAAGCTACTTTCAAAAAATTTGAAATATAAGCCTGTCTTTCATCACTTCCCCTTATACCTTTATCATCTTTATCCTTTCCCCTATTAAGAAAAAGAGATTTTTCATCATATACATACCTGCGAAGTTTTTCATTTTTTTTACCTTGTGGCAAATTATTCCGTAAGGCCATCATCATGGTATAATATAATCTGTGCGATTCATCGGGGTTAGCGGTATCATTTAATGTTGCAAGATCAAACCCGGTATCTAAATCCTCATCACCTAAATTTACACCTTCAAATAGCGAACTTTGCTTTCCTGATATTTCCTTTGCGGATTCTGAAAGCCTCTTAATTTCTTCAAGAATTTCTTGTTCGGATAACGCTGATTTACTTTTTGATATTTTAGCCATAATATTAGTGTTGAATGATTAATGATTTTTTTATTTTTTCTATTTCTTCACTTATTTTCTCTTTATTCCATGGATTGCATTTAACTATATGAACCGCCTTCTCGGAAATTCCAAAATGATGCTGATAAAATCCATATTCATTTCTATTTTCTTGAGTTCTTAAATCTTCGCAATAAACTGCATAAATAATTCCTGAATGTACCATATTTTCTTTAGCATAAGCAAATACAGTTGTTTCATATTTTATAAGATGTTTTATATATTCCCTTTTTTCTTTTGGGAATAACATTTCCCATCCAAACATATCTGCATAATCTTCCCTAAACAAAAAAAGATCGCTTTGTGGCTCGCCAGTTAAATGAAACCGCAATGCTTTTAATTGATCAAAATCAAAAATGACATGATACAATTCGTGCATTAAAGCAAACCATAAGTAAGGATACTTTTTATTAAAATCCGTTATTACAATGCAAGGTTTGCCATTTACTATAAATGTACCACCCCTAACTTGTGTTTTTGAAAGATAACTTTGAACAATTACTGTAATACCTATATTGTATAATGCTTGAATTACATGCTGAAAGCCCTTTTCTACAAATCGTGTATAAGGTGCCATTTTAGGTATTAAGGCAAGTAATTGTTCTTTACTATATTCATTAGGATTGTCTATTTTCTCAAATTGATAAAATGCAGAACGCACCCAAAATTCACGCATTTTATCATGTGAATTTCCTTTAGTTCTACTAAAAGCAACAGCACCAATATCACTTTTGTACATGAAGATGCTGCTTAACTCAAAAAAATTCAAAATGCGTTGCTCAATCTTCCTAAAATCGCTAATAGTATCAATAAAACTTGCGTCCTTTAATCCCTTCAAGTCAAAATTGTTTATTATAAAATTGGCTTTTCTGGATAATTCCAATTCCCCTATTTGTTCAGCATTTAGTTGTGCTACAAATAATTTAGACATTTCATCAATACCAATATCTAAGAATTGGCATATTTTAAGAATGGAATAGAAATCAACGTTTTCTGTTTTTCCTTCTTTTATTTTTTGTAGAATTCGATTAAATGTTGTTTTATCTATGCCAACAATATCGGCCATCTGATAGTTTGACACTCCCATTTCTTCTTTCTTTTCAGTAATAATCTGAAAAAGCGTTTTAGAATTTTCGTTGCCATTAAGTAAGTGAGTGTATATTTCAGTTATTATATCTGGCATATTATTTCTCATTTATGAACTTAATAAAAGAATAAATTCATGTCAAATATACGCCAATTCTCAAAAATGAGAAATTTATTTTTATTTAAAGTTAAATTAGAATCCCACATCCTCACTTCTTCCTATACCACCGCTCCAAAAAACCTGGGTCTAAATGGTAGTAGTCGCCCTTGTATTCTATTTTGCCATTGTTCACGAGGTAAATGGATGGCACGCCCGGCCCGGCTAATTGTATAAATTCGGCAGTGTGTTTGAAATAATATAGGTTGGGTATGTCCTCCGCATGGGTTTCATCAAAAAACTTTTGTTTAAATGCCTCCGGCCCGTCCAATACTATGAACATAGGTATATCCGGGTGTTCGAGGTGAATGACGTGGAGCAGGTAGGCAGCTTTTTTGCAATGCGGGCAGGTAAGGCTCATAAAAGCAATGAGGTGTTTACCGGTTCGTAATTCTTCGATGGGCGCTGGGGTGTATTTATACAGCAGTCCCAGGTCAATGGGTTTTGAATAGGGTTCCGGGTTGGTGGTAGGGTCTATATTGTTCACTACAAACGGCATGGAAAATGCTACCAGCGCCAGCGCCATACAATAAAACTCCTGGTATTTATAAGGCTTTACGGGGTATATATACATCAGCAGTATGGTTACCGCTATCATGGCTACGTTTTTCCAGATGGCGGCAAGCGGCTTCATGGCAACCTTATCACCAAAACAGCCGCAGTTGCCCGAATTGCCCTGCTTCAGTATGATTATCAGCAGGTAAATGATAAAAATGGAAAGTATGGTAATGATGGCAGGATAGGTGAATGACCTTAAAAAAATATGAAAAACCAAAAAGATACCCAGCAGCAACTCAAAGCCGATCATCATACGGGCTATTATGCCCGCAGCAAGAATGCTGTTTATGCCCAGGTCTAAGAAAGTCCACTGGAAACTATCGAAGGCATTTATATCAGAAACTAAGTAAAAGCCCTGGAACTTTACCCCCGACTTGCTATATGCCGAATAAAAAAAAGTAGCCGCTAATGCAAGCAATAATGCAGCGCCGGTAATGCGCTTGGTATAAAACAGAATTTTGTTTTGCGATGTTGATGCTGTATCCATAGTAAAGTGAAACCCAAAAATAAGTAAAGATGACCGGCATATTTGGTTAAAAATTCAGTAATAAATGCGGTTCGACAAAAAAATCTGGTAGAAACCCGTCAGCACCGCTTTTTTGCGGTCAGACGGGTGTTTCGTTAAGGATCAAATCGCATAATCTGCAACGTTTCAGCCGTCTGACCGCCGGAAGGGGCGGTACTGACGGCGAAACTACTATTATAGTTTATCCAACTCACGTTATATTTGCATAAAAACAACCCATGAAGCGGTTTATCTCTTACACTTTTGTTTTAATACTTTTAGCATCCTGCGGAGGAAAACAGGGGCCTGTGAAAAATCCACAGACTGATAATAAACCCCTAACGCCAAACGAAGACAGGGGAATAAAAGAAATAACCGGTTTTTATGGAGGTGATTGCACCTACTCACAAGGCAAAACGCCGTCTAAAACGGGTGCAATAAGGTATTTTAAACTACAGGTAACCAACAGTTCCGCGCTTGATAAGGTGGAGAATATAGCTCCGTTAAGCACGGCAAATATCGCAATCACCTTTTACAATAGCCTGGAACGGGAAAGAATGAATTTTGATGAGATACAGAGTGTTATCTTATTCAGCGACGGGAAAAAAGTAGAGAACCATTTTTCCGCGAAATCGCTGGACCAGGTTTTGATGAAAATGAGCACCGTACTGAAGGTGATCGGTTACTTAAAGGAAAAGAACTACGATAGCTTATCCAGTGTTATTGATGACAAAAACGGTCTTACTGTTTTTAATAAGAAAGCCCTTATTAAAGAAATAAAAAGTGCGGACGATACGCTTGGAAACATAAAAGAGTTTGTGCCCTACGGCTTTGCTTTTTTCAAGACAAAGGACCAGAAAAGGAATATACTGCACATATCGGGAGTTATAGTGCGCGACAAGTTAAACAATGAATTTAGCGTGGATATTGACGCTGATTCTGATAAAGAGCAGGTACTTATGATCAGCTATAAGATTTAAGCAATGATTAATTGTTAATGATTAATTGTTAATGTCAAAAGAAGTACAATAATAGGTAGTAAATAGTCCATAAAACCATGACGCCACATCTTTTCAACCCGCTCACTATAAGAAGTATTACTTTAAAAAACCGCATTGTAGTATCGCCTATGTGCCAATACTCCAGTGATGATGGTTTTGCTAACGACTGGCATTTTGTACATCTCGGCAGCAGGGCGGTTGGTGGCGCGGGGCTGGTATTTACAGAGGCTACGGCCGTAAACCCGCAAGGCCGCATATCCCCGCGCGACCTGGGCATATGGAAGGATGAACATATAGAACAGCTTAAAAAGATCACCCGGTTTATAGAACAGCAGGGTAGCATACCCGGTATGCAGCTTGCTCATGCCGGGCGCAAAGCCAGTATCACGGAACCCTGGAACGGCGATAAACTGATACCGGAAGCCGATGGCGGCTGGAAGATAGTTGCGCCAAGCCCCATAGCCTTCTCTGATAATAAGGGATTGCCTGAAGAGCTAACACAGCAGGGTATAGATAATATTGCCGCCGATTTTAAAGCTGCTGCACAACGCGCTCTGGCTGCGGGCTTTAAGGTAATAGAACTGCACGGCGCACATGGCTACCTCATAAATGAATTTTTGTCGCCACTAAGCAATAAAAGGACGGACAAATATGGCGGTTCATTCGAGAACCGTACCCGTTTTCTTACAGAGATCATAGATAGTGTGCGTAGCATTTGGCCAGCAGACCTTCCTTTATTCCTCCGCATCTCTGCCAGCGACTGGGCGGAAGATGGCTGGACGGTTGATGATTCGGTAAGGCTGGTGGAAATTGTAAAGGAAAAAGGGGTTGATGTTATGGATTGCTCATCGGGCGGAGTGGTATCTTACGCTAAAATACCCGCCAAACCAAACTACCAGGTGCCCTTTGCAGAAGCAGTGCGCAAATCAGGTATATTGACGGGGGCCGTAGGCGTCATAGTTTCCCCGGAACAGGCCGAGGCTATTTTAAACAACAACCAGGCCGACCTTATATTTATGGCCCGGGAACTACTCCGGGACCCTTATTTCCCCCTACGCGCCGCAAGAGAACTCGGCTATGACGAAATGCTGTGGCCAGTGCAGTATGAAAGGGCGAAGAGGAAGAAGTGATTGACAATTTGTTCAATACGCTACGTAATCCACATTTGCAGATTCAATAAAAAATATTATTTTTGTGTCAACAGTACCCGTTTGCATACCATAAGAACTGCAAGCGGGTCATTTCTTTTATTCTTATGGTAAACAAGCCCGCTTATACAATCGCGGCCCAAATAGAACTTCTAAAAAGCAGAGGTATGCTTTTCAGAAATGAACCTAATGCCTTTCAGTTCCTTAATAACATCAGCTACTACCGACTTAAAAGTTATTGGTGGGACAATCAAAAAGATATTACAAGCCACATTTTCAAACCCGACACCTATTTCGAGGATATAATTGACCGTTATAATTTTGACAGACATTTAAGGCTCATCTTATTTGACGCCATTGAAAGAGTGGAAATTTCTCTTCGTTCAAAAATGATTTATCATTTATCAATAGCCTATGGCCCTTTATGGTATTTGGAATCCAAAATATTTGATAATGCTACTATTCACCAGCAGGTCTTAAATGATTTAAAAAAAGAGTTTGTCCGCAGTCAGGAAATATTTATTAAAGATCATAAACAACGATACCCTGCTAAGGATGCTGATGCCTGGAAAATAATGGAAGTGGCATCAATGGGTACATTATCCAAATTATATAAGAACATCAGGCATCAGCTTCCAGAAAAATCTGTGATAGCTAATGAGATGGGGTTGAATTTACATAGTGAGTTATCGAGTTGGTTAGAAGCAATTACCTATGTCAGAAACATAGTTGCGCATCATTCTCGTTTGTGGAGCAGGAGCATGGTAAAACGCCCAATCGAAAATATTATTAATTCCAAAGGTGCATGGTTTTCTTCGCCTTTATTGCCGGTACAGTCTAAAAAACCTTTTTTGATTATTTCCTGCATGATTTACCTGTGTAATGAAGTCTCCCCTAATCATCAAATAAAAAGTAAACTGCTACAATTACTGAATAGCAATCCGGCAATGCCAATATATAAACTTGGTTTTTTGAATAATTGGCGTGATCATCCTATCTGGAATTCGCAATTGCATCAATAGCTGCAAACTTGAACATTAATAAAACGCAACAAACACCATGAGACAAACAGCAATGATTATATTGGTTGTCGTCATTGCATTATCCATTTCATGCTTGCCATAAAAACATGCTTTCTATAAAATGACCTGGTTTGGTGATACTACCTATAAAGAAAACTGGACTCCTCAAATGCTGGATTCAATAGGAATGAAGCCACTAAAACAATCAGGTAAACCTTTTTATTTCAGGTATTCTTTTAATAATGAGGCAATAGATATTTGGTCAAATGACTTATTGCACTACCACGGGCAATTATTTTGTTTTACACAAAATTGGCATAAAAAAATGCGATACTTCGGTAAGATGTTCCCAATTAATGACAGCGTAGTAAATGAGATTGCTGATTTATATTATACATTAAATATCCAAAAAATATCTGAGGAAGATTCATTATTAGGATATGGTAAATACGTTTGTGTAGATTGCTATAGCTATAGCAAACTTTATGAGTTCTCTAACGGAGCTGAATACACTCAAAAACGATACGCGCTTTTATTCTCATTTAAAGATTCTATTAAGGATGCTAAAATAATTGACTCATTCAGCAATTATATTGAAACGAAAGCAGAGACGAATAAAAAGTTTGATGAGTTTATTGAAGATCTTCCTAATGGAGTATATAAACAAGGTGTTGTTAGCATGATTATACACCATTACCACTAACCCATTTTTCAGGCCACTACCTCACCGACGCCAACCTTGCAGACGTCTGCAACTTACTACCCTGCATTTTATTGATAACAGACAGCACGCTCATTACTTTCTTTTCCCATTCTTCCGGCACTTCCGAATAGTGGGCGCGGCTCATGGCTTTTATCCAGGCTATGCAATTTTCGTTGTCTTTCAGTTTGCTGTAAAAATGCTTTCGGGTCAGCAACCTGCAAAAATCAAGGTAGGATGCAAACACATTGGCGTACTCTTTGTAGCGGCTGGTATGGCCTTGCTTATTCACAAAGCTGTTTTTGCCTTCTATGCCAAAATGGTTGTTGAGCACCTTTGCAGCCGGGCCTTTGCCGCCCGAAGACTCTACGGTAGCCACGGCCAGTATTACCGGCACGGGTATGCCGTAGCGCTTGGATAGCACTGTGGCAATGGCTTTATGATTGGATATATACGCCTTGTTCTGCGCATTCGCCGAACACATAATGGCTAATAAACCCAGTATAAGTATCTTCCTTTTTATCAATCTTTTTATCAATAACATAACGTCTCAATTTGGTTAATTATGATGAAAAAATATATTGTGGGGGTGTAAAAGTAATACCTTTTCCCTAAGTTATTAACATTTGTGGATAACATTAACATATAATGACAAATAATTACATTATTGAGCCGGCCTTGTATTGGCCTTACAGCTTATTCCATTTCACGCAAAGACCGCAAAGAAAAAACGCAAAGAAGGTTATCTGCATTCTTTGCGTCCTTGGCGAAATCTTTGCGTTCTTTGCGTGAGATCAATAACCATGGAAACAAACACAGCAGGCATATATATTCACATACCTTTTTGCAGGCAGGCTTGTGTGTATTGCAACTTTCATTTTTCCACTTCTTTAAAATATAAGGAAGAAGTATTGCAGGCCATCATGTGTGAACTGGAATTGAGAAGTGGTTACCTGGATGGTGCAACTATAGAAACCGTTTACTTTGGCGGTGGCACCCCCTCCTTGCTCACAGCAGAAGAGATAAACCGCATCTTTGATACCATACTAAAATACTACCCGGTAAAAGATTTTAAAGAATGTACCCTTGAAGCCAACCCCGACGACCTGGACAAACATTACCTTCGGTCTTTGCGGGCCACTCCCATAAACCGTTTCAGTATCGGCGTGCAATCTTTCCGCGATGAAGACCTGGCGTATATGAAACGGGCGCACAACGCCCAGCAGGCCGACTATGCAATAAAGGCTGCCCAGGACGCCGGTTTCCACAATCTGAGCATAGACCTTATTTATGGCGTTCCAGGCCTGACCGACGTAGCATGGAAACATAATCTTGCAAGGGTCGCGGAATTATCCATACCGCATTTTTCATCTTACGCCCTTACGGTGGAAGACAAAACAGCTTTGCAATACGCCATACTGCAAAAGAAAGCCGCTCCCATAGACCCCGGACAATCTGCCGCGCAGTTTGAAATGCTGATGGCGCAGGCTGCGGCAATGGGCTATGAGCATTACGAAATTTCAAACCTGGCATTACCTGGCAGATATGCAATACACAACACCAACTATTGGCGGGGGTTGCCCTATCTCGGCATAGGGCCATCGGCGCATTCTTTCAATTTGGTGTCAAGAAGGTGGAATATTGCCAATAACGCGCTTTATACCAAAAGCATTTTGCAGGAGCATAAAGTACCTTTTGAAGAAGAGACACTAACACCCACACAACGCCTCAATGAATATATAATGACCTCCCTGCGTACCATGTGGGGCTGCGACCTGGATAAGATAGCCGCAGAATGGGGTAGCGATTATGCCGTAGAAGTAGAAAAAAGCAGCCACATTTTCCAGGAAAAAAGATGGCTGCTACAAGACAACAGGAAAATAATGCTAACCAATGAAGGTAAACTATTTGCCGATAAAATAGCCGCTGAAATGTTTGTGGATTAAGACCATTACTTATTCACCGCCTGGTCAATTTTTCCCCACGTTTGTTGTAACTGCTCCAAACCGGTGGCTTTATTGGCCAATGCAACCTCTGAGATCACGCCGAGGAAGTAGTGCATATACCCCAGGTTGCCTATACACAACCTTGCGGCAGACTGGCGTACCGGCGTACTTAGCGGGTAAGTGGTAACGAGGCTCCCATTCTCATACACATCCGCATGATCGGGAAATACATTGGCTACCAGGTATATCCATTTATTGAATGGCACAGGAAAGGGGAAACTTGTATTATTGATCTCGAAGAGGTAATTGGGAGAGAATAATTGCTTACACAGCACAAAACCGAGTTTATCACTGTCATTGCCAATAACTGCCGCATACGGAAACAACTGCACGCCCGGGTAAAATAATACTTCAATAGAAAACTCATTATTCAGTGCAATAACATTTGTACCTTCTGCATCACGTACCCTGCTGTTTATGCCGGTAGTGTCGCCGGTATATTTCCGGTGGATAACAACTGCATCCGTGTTGGTGAAAAAAGTTTGTGGAGGTATGGGCGTATTTCTTTTTTTAAGCAGGTACATGCTCCCGTAGTCGTCCGCATGTTGATAAGAAGCGCCTATGATTTCGAGGCAACGGCCTAAATACTGCATTTTAAATAAATTATTCGGCTCAATAAAAACATCAAAAGAGGAATCCCGCAGGTTTTGCTCCAGCCGCGCCAGGTCTGTATCAAGGAACATATCTTCCAGGCCGGGATTTAACGCATTTTTTCTTTTACTGCCATCTATGTACAGGCTTTGGTACTTCCGGGTGGTGATGATATGTACCTTTTCCTTTTCCGCGGTATTATTCAGAAAATATTCTTTATTCCCTTCAAAGTTTGTTTGCTCCAGCGCTTGCTCCGCCTTTACGTCCTCCTGGTAAATAAGGGCATAAATTTTATTCCCGTCCAGCGCGGTTTCAAAAAATGAAAAAGAAACAATAAAGAGAAAAACCGCGAACAGGGCATTCAGCGGAAATACATTTTCTGTCTTTATTTTCTGCCACAGCTTATCTCCCAATATAGTGAGCAACATAATACAGTAACCCGAACAACTGGAAAAACCCCAGTTGGTGCTGCGCCCCTGGAAGTAAAAGAAAGACCCCAGGCCAATAAGCGATACTAACAAAATAGTTGTGGCCATTGGGGTAGATTGCCGCCTGCTCCATTTGGCTATGGCATATAAAAAACCGAGGCAAAGTATAAGCCCCATAATATTCCACGGATGCACGAGCGACATAGGAAGTAAATTCACCCCCACATTTTCAAATATTGCTATGGTACTGAACAGCAGGCTCATTTCCGGCCATGCCCCATAGCATATATAGATGATGAGTTTCCAGGCATAGAACACACCAATTATAACGCCAATGCCGTATGCCAGATGCGATAATATTTTCCTCACCTGCACGTTGCCTTCCTCATTATACCAGTCGTGGTAAACATTGGCTAATACCCACGACCCATAGCATACAACGCCAAACTCCGGGTTCCATAATACAAAGCAGGCCATCAGTAAAGAAATAAACCAGTATAGCTTCACAGCCCGTTTGGTAAAGTATATTGGCGCCAGCAAAGAGAGCGTGGACGGTATAATATACCGGATGGGGTAATAAGCGAACACACTGTCGAAAGGCGTTAGCAGCCGCATGTTGAGGTAAGAAAAAAACACCATTGTGAAGAAACCGGAGAAAAGGATAACTTTATTACGGATAAGCCGCCGCAGAAAAATAAAGTTGAACACAAAAGCCAATGCTGTGAGCAAAGCCATTGCCAAAGAAAATTTGAATATAGACAGCCCCGTGACATGGAAAATGGGCACAAGAAAATGCGGGTAAAGCCCATAAGTATCGGTAAAGCCATCCACCAGCATGGGCAAGCCCGCATACACCTGTGTAACGGAGTAATAGACCGCATTGAAATCGGTTTTGTTTTGCCAGGTATAAGGAAACGAACAGGTGTTCATTAATACTATGGCAAGCAGCAGGGCGGCGGCAAAAGTATAGCCAATACCAGCAACGATACGGCGGTACGCTTTCTTTTCATCCCACCGGTATTTTCTGAACGCAATAAAAAACAAACCCGCGATCAATGGAAATAAAACGAGCGCATACAGCCATATGTACTTGCCGAAAAACAGCCCGTCGAAATAAAAAGCGAAATTGGTTTGGTCGGCAAGTGGCTGGCCGTTCCTGGTATCGGGATAAAGTGTGAGCGCGGCAAAATCGAAATAAATAAGCACGGTAGCACACAGCAAACTGCATACTGAAACAACCAAGTAATAAGGCGACTTTGCCATATCCTTTATCCATGCGCTGTTTCGGAGCCACGTATAGCATAGCAACATGCCTGTGAAAATGATAACAATAGCAACCCGGAACAGCATTGCTTCCATAGGCTCAGGGAGCGCGCTCGGGTAGGCGATCAGTATTTTCTCCGCGTATGCCAAACGGCCCGCAATATCAGGATGGTAGCATTTCTCAATAAGGAACACCGCTGGTAAATACAACAATACACCACCCAGAACAGACAATACCCAACGCAGGTATTCCTCCTTCAGCCAAAGGACGCAGTCGTTGTTTGTACCCTTATCATTCATCAGGAACCAAAGGTCATATAAAAATGCAGAATTGTTAAATATTCATTTCGTTTTTCTGCTATACATTATATTCATAGGGAAGTTGTTACTTTTGGGGCTAATTCACCAGTCCACATGAGTAAAAAGCCCGTTTGGCGCGAATGGTTAGACGCCCTTGTATTCGCTATTGTTGCCGCAACGCTCATCCGTACCTTCTTTTTCGAGGCATACACCATCCCCACAGGCTCTATGGAAGGCACTATGCTCGTAAACGATTACCTGTTTGTAAGCAAGCTGGCCTATGGCCCACGCGTTCCCATGACGCCCCTTGCCGTGCCATTGGTGCATAATACAATGCCCATTACCGGCGGTAAGTCTTATTCCGAAGCCGTACACTGGGGCTATCACCGCATACCCGGCTTCGGGCATGTGGAGCGCAACGACGTGGTAGTATTCAACTACCCCGGTGGCGATACCGTGATGGCAGAGGAACCGGAAGCCGATTATTACCAGGCTTGCCGCGTGAACGGGCGCGACAATATCATTGGCAGATATACAATAATAACCCGCCCGGTGGACAAAGAAGAGAATTACATAAAACGCTGTATCGGCTTGCCGGGAGACGTTCTTGAAATAAAAAATGCCAGGGTATATATCAATGGTGCGCCAAACGTACTATTCCCGCATTCCAAACTTACATACCTCGTAAAAACAACGGGTGGCGCCCCGGCTGTAGATGCCGACCTGGAGCCATATGAAAACGGGTACAACCCACCCCCCGGTTACCTTGCTTATTATCTCGAAAATGACCAGGTGGACATGGTAAGAAAAGCCAAAAATGTAGTCTCGGTTGATGTATGGATGCTGTATCCGGCAGGCGTGTCGCCACGCGACCCCGGCGAATGGGTTTTCCCGTTAGATACCGCCAATTATAAATGGAACCGCGACAACTTCGGCCCGCTCACCATTCCTAAAGCGGGGGTAACGGTAACGCTGACGCCACAAAACATTGCCATTTACCGCCGTGTCATCCGCAATTATGAAGGCAATACCCTTGAAGAAAAAGACGGCAAGATCATTATTAACGGCAAGGAAGCTACCTCCTATACTTTCAAAATGGATTATTACTGGATGATGGGCGATAACCGGCACAATTCCCTCGATTCCCGCTATTGGGGTTTTGTACCCATAGACCATGTGGTAGGCAAGGCCTGGTTTGTATGGCTCAGCTATGGCGAAGGCGGCCTGCTTAAAGACATGCGCTGGAAACGCCTGTTCCGTGGCATCCATTCATTGGAGAAGTAAACAATAAAATCAACAATGCTACAAAGTGTGTCACACTTTTTTGGGTGTGGCGACCAAGTGGGGGTGTTACTCTTTTACGAACTTCCGCATTGTTATTCCGTTATCGTTATAAAGAACAAGATAATAAACCCCGGCGGGTAGTATGGTTACATCCACATTGGTTTGTATCCCGTTAATCGGCTGCCTGATCAGCGCCTGCCCCAGAACATTGACAATGCTGTAGGATGAGTATCCAGGTTGGCCGGTAATTATGGTCAGCATATCAGCTACCGGGTTGGGGTACAGGTTTACATCCTTTACAGACTTGGCAACTGCAACTCCTGCATTGTGGTGTCCCGAATCGCATGGCGTTACCACGATTACGGCAAAGGTGTCGAGGTTATAAATGCATCCGGTGATATAGGAAACCCAAAATTTGCCAGATGTACTTATGAATACAGAATCTGTATTCCCTGTACTGCCGTCGAACCAGGAATAAGAGCTACCCGCAGGCGGAGCCAGATTTATATTGATGTATGCATCATCAGCTACAGTGCAGACTACTGTGTCCTGATGATGGTATAGGGTGTCTGTAGCAAGAAAGGAAATATGGAATGTATCCGAGAGCGAATAGCAAGTTGTTAAGGATGTTGCATGAGTTGCATGAACTACATAGCTGCCGGTATCAGTTACTGTGATGGAGGCCGTAGTATCGCCGGTTGACCAGGCGTAAACGGAATACCCAGTGGGGCCAGCCAGGGTGAATCCGCTATCTAAAGAACAACTACTTGAGTCCGAAGCAACGGCTAATGTAGTATCTGATATTACACTTACGTGAAAGGAATCAACTACGACCGCGCCACAGGTAAAGTTAGATACAAAGTAAACACCCGGACTGCTAACGGTAATAGAGGAGTCTGTGCTGCCGGTATTCCAGGCGTAAATGGAATAACCCGCCTGCCCGGAAAGACGCAGATTGTCGCCACAGGTTATGGTTGTATCCGTATTAGTACCAGTCACAACAGGCACATTGGCATACTTTCCTAAATAAAACGACTCAAGTGGTATGGCGCTGGATACGGTATCAGGCCCAATATAAATGGTGTCTCCACGATAAATATCGCTGCATAAAAATATATTACCTGATCCATCGCAGGCAATACCATTCTGGTCATCGCCGCCGGAGCCTAAACCAGCATATCCCACAACGCCTCCCGCGAGGTTGTATCCGGCTAAGAAAATCGGGTCGCTGCCGGCAACTCTGGTTAATATGTGACCGTCAATATTTGCATCAGCATTATAATTACCGCTCACCCATACCTGTCCGCAAGCGGCCATGGCAATACTATATCCCCATATTGATGTATCATGCGACCCTATTGTTTTATACCAGGTAGCCACATGAGATGGAGAGAACTGCACCAGGTACAAAGCAACAATGCCAGAAAAAATACTTGGCGCTGACGGATAAGTCCTGGTAATAACGGTATCGCCGAATGAAATAGAAGTATCTTCAAAACCACCGGTCATATACACATTGCCATAATTGTCGCTGGCCAAGCCTACGCCAAATGAGCCACCGCTATATGAGCAACTGGCGCCAACAGTACCTTGCTGACCCCATTCCGGTATTCCCGCAGGTGTAAATTCGGCAATATACGCAAGTGAGGCAAATCTGGTAACCAATGGATTTGTCAATGTACTGGAGCCAATAATAATGGAAGGTGAATAAAATGCGCCGGTTACATAAACATTTCCGGTAGCAGCCACGGTAATTCCAAAACCATAATCATTATTAGAACCGCCGTATGATCTTGCCCATAATGGAATACCTGCAGGGCTGTATTTTGCCAGAAATACATCATAGGTTGCGCCGGTAGCATCGGTATTGGTAATCGTGGTACCTCCGATGGTCATTGTTGGTTTGTGGAAGGAGGACGTAATATATATATTCCCCGCAGTATCGGTGGTTACCCCGCCATTAGACTCAATTTCAATCGCTCCGGAAAATAAAGCCGCATAGTCTGAGGTCGTATTTCCATCATTTATTGCCCATAACACCGTTCCTGATGGATTGATCTTAGCGAGGTAATACTGGGCAGTATCTGCGCCATAAGCATTTATCAGCGTAATAGAACCGATCTGAATGGTCGGCCCATAGAATGACCCAAAAATGATCAGGTTGCCTTCCGGGTCAGCGGTAATATTATAAAGCCATGAATCACCGCCTATTGTGCATCCTGCCCAGAGTGGTGTGCCGGAATTATTATATTTTACCCAGAAACTTGTATTTGGGGTAGGCGAGGACAAAGATATGGAAACCCCGCTGCCAAAGTCTAATGAAGAGGTACCCCAAAGGCCAACACCTCCGCCAAACACATTACCAGAGGCGTCTGTTGCTACAGCCCAAGCATCCACCCCGGAGCCGGTGTTTTGTCTGCCCCATTGCCACGATTGCGCTACAGCATGGGGAAGAAAAATCCAACCGGGCGCAATGAAAATGAAGCACAAAAACAGAAAATGTAGAAAACGGTTCAAAATAGGCAATGAATTTATATCAAAGTTACTTTAAAGAAAGAGATTTCCTAATAAATTCTTTCGCTTCATTATTTTACTGTAAATCCTATCTGGTTTAAGTGTTTTCACTTAAATCTTTCAGCAGTCATAGTTTTTTCAGCGAAGGCTGCCCAACGATAAAACGAAGGTTTCCGACCGGCAAAATATATTCGATAGCCACCACATAAATGCCACAACTTTGTTTTCACTTTCTGAAGGTGAAGTAACCACGCTGCAATCCGTAAAAGCCAACACCACCATTTGGGTTACCAAACAGACAACTTAGTTCAGGCTTGTAAACATAAAGCAGGCTGATTGAAAATATTTTCAATCAGCCTGCTTCGTTTAGTACCTCTTTATTATTACCTGCTTATCGTCACCTTTCCGCTCTGTGCCACTTTTCCATTATTATCAGTGATGGTATAAAAATACATGCCTTCCGGCAGGTAAGAAATATCCATAGCGTCATTACCGGTCAGCGTTTTTGTGGCTGCCAACTGGCCGTTTACAGCATATAGTTTACAAACCAATCCGCTGTTGCCCGTGCCGGTAATATACAGCGTTCCATTAGCCGGGTTAGGATATACTTTTATAATGTTGTTGTTGGTGACATTCTTTACACCGGCAGGATTTACATAAGGCGTCCCCGTCATGTTTACATCGTCCACATAAAGAATACTGCTGTCCAAACTGGGACTTGTGCCACCGTCGCCGCTGGTAAAAAATATGCGTACAAGCGCCACAGAGTCCAATGGCAATGTGTAGATCACCGGGGCGAATATTTGCGTAAAGGTAGCCGTAGGAGGGATACTTACAAACCCTGTTCCTATCACCGAATCAATGCCATCAATGATGCTGATGGCTTGCACCGTAAGTGTACCTGTATCTGTGCCGTGTACATGAGTACCACTATCGAAACCCGGAATATATTCCACCCATGCGCTCACAGTATCTACCTGGAAAGAGGATACCGGTGTACCGCCCGAATAGGTAGGAGGGTTTATTGTCATGGAAGCAATATCTATAGTTATACCGATAATGGCATTAGTGAGTACGGCGGGAGATGCGCCAAGCAATGAATCTTCAACTGTTATCAACTTTGCAGAATGAGCGCCGCTGTGTACTATCGTATTTTCCTCAAAAAGCTGGGGGTGCCATGAATTTGGAGGCATCATCAATATACCGGTTCCAAATTCTTGTCCGTAAGCGATGATCAGGGAATCTTCACCATACCATGCGTAAGGAGCATATACGGTTTGCGGACTTATGGCGCCCGATGTGCTGGTTCGCCAGGTTTCCATGCCACCGTTTGGTATAGTTTGCGCCATAGCAGTAATGCCTGCAAGAAGAGAACAAAAAAGAAAATAAAGTTTTTTCATAAGCTGTTTTATTTTTATCAAGGTGCAAAATACTAATTTATTTCTTTCAAACATTTTTGTATCGCCTCAAAGTTTGGTATTTCGGAGGCATTTTCCAAAACTTCAGCATATCGCACAATCCCTTGCTTGTCAATAACAAACGCCGAGCGTTTAGATACCCCGTCCATATCGTTAAAGAAATGTTCGTAGATAGCACCATAAGCTGTGGAAACCGTTTTATTAAAATCGCTCAATAAAGTAAAATTAAGCTGTTGCTCTTCTTTAAATTTCCCCAAAGAAAAAAGAGAATCAACAGAGATACCATATACCTGCGCGTCCAGTGCGTTGTACGCAGCAATATTGTCGCGGGTGATGCACAGTTCTTTTGTGCAGGTGCTGGTAAATGCAAGCGGGAAGAATAATAAAAGCACATTTTTGCCTTTCTGCTCACTAAGTGTTACCTTATTTTTCTGCGTATCCCGTAGCGTAAAATCAGGGGCGGGCTGCCCTATTTGTATAGCCATGATGTTTTTTTCCTGTAAAAATAAAGGAAGATGGGTTGCTGTCAAAATGAAATATATTATTACGAGTAATAAAATTTTAACTGTCATAGTGGGCGGAAATATTATGCGATGTGAAGCATTATCTGCAAAATTGACCGACATTTGCAGCCCGTTACACAATGGCACAATATGTGACGGTGAATATTTACATTAAAACTAAATTTTAAAAACTATGAGTAAAAACGTGAACATTACACCGCTGCACGACCGGGTAATTGTGAAGCCCGCTCCTGCTGAAGAGAAAACCGCCGGTGGCATCATTATCCCCGATACGGCAAAAGAAAAACCGCAACGTGGCACTGTGATAGCGGCAGGCCCTGGTAAAAAAGACGAACCGGTTACCGTGAAAGCCGGAGACACTGTATTATATGGCAAGTATGCCGGTACAGAAGTAGCTTTTGAAGGTGAGGACTACCTCATCATGCGCGAAAGCGATATACTGGCAGTTATTTAAAACCCCAAACCCCTGAAGGGGCTTCCCCTCATTTTGTAAATAGGATGATGGGTTAAAATTTCCTGACAAATAAAAATTTATCTAAAAAAAATTATTAACATGCCCGATTCTTCCTGTTAAGTTGAGAGTTAATACTCCTGTACTCCCCTTTAGGGGCAGGGGGTTGGTCGGGTTTTAAAATTTAAAGATTATGTCAAAACAACTTTTTTTCAACATAGACGCGCGCAACCGTATGAAACGCGGCGTTGACATCTTAGCTGATGCAGTAAAGGTAACCCTCGGGCCTAAAGGCCGCCACGTGGTTATCGAAAAGAAATTCGGCGCGCCAAGCGTAACAAAGGATGGCGTAACCGTAGCTAAAGAAATAGAACTCGAAGATTCTATTGAGAACATGGGTGCGCAAATGGTAAAAGAAGTGGCTTCCAAAACCGCAGACCTTGCGGGCGATGGCACTACTACCGCAACTGTACTGGCACAATCAATAATCAGCGAAGGCATTAAAAACGTAGCCGCAGGCGCCAACCCGATGGACCTGAAACGCGGTATAGACAAAGCCGTAGCAGCCGTAGTGGAAAATCTGAAAACACAGAGCCAGAAAGTAGGTAACGATAACAAAATGATAGAGCAGGTTGCTTCTATCTCTGCCAACAACGATAACACCATCGGTGCACTTATAGCACAGGCTATGGCAAAGGTGGGTAATGAAGGCGTTATCACCGTGGAAGAAGCGAAAGGCACGGAAACTACTGTAGAAGTGGTAGAAGGTATGCAGTTCGACCGTGGTTATCTCAGCCCGTATTTTGTAACCAACGCTGAAAAAATGCAGGTGGAGTTACAGAATCCTTACATCCTCATTTACGAAAAGAAAGTAAGCACCCTCAAAGACATCCTTCCTATACTGGAAAGCGTGGTACAGAGTGGCCGCCCGCTGTTGATAATAGCTGAAGATGTGGACGGCGAAGCGCTGGCTACACTGGTGGTTAACAAACTGCGTGGTTCATTGAAGATAGCTGCAGTTAAAGCTCCGGGCTTTGGCGACCGACGTAAAGAAATGCTCCAGGATATTGCTGCCCTCACCGGTGGTACCGTTATCAGCGAAGACCAGGGCTACAAATTGGAGAATGCAACTATTGCTTCTCTTGGCCAGGCTGAAAGCATTACTATTGATAAAGACAACACAACCGTAGTAGGCGGCAAAGGACAGAAAGAAACCATCACTGCCCGCGTGAACCAGATCAAGTCGCAGATAGAATCAACTACCAGCGACTACGACCGTGAAAAATTGCAGGAGCGCCTTGCCAAACTGAGCGGCGGCGTAGCTGTATTATATATCGGCGCGGCATCGGAAGTGGAAATGAAAGAAAAGAAAGACCGCGTGGACGATGCGCTTCATGCTACCCGTGCCGCAGTGGAAGAAGGTATAGTGCCTGGTGGCGGCGTTGCTTACATACGCGCTATTGATTCCCTCGCAGCAGTAAAGACTGAGAACCCAGATGAAAAAACCGGTATCGCCATCGTGCGCCGTGCGCTTGAAGAGCCGCTTCGCCAGATCGTTGCCAACGCAGGCCTCGAGTCTTCCATCATCGTACAAAAAGTACGCGAAGGGAAAGCCGATTATGGTTTTAACGCCCGCACAGAGGTTTATGAAAACCTGCTTGCAGCCGGTGTTATTGATCCTACAAAGGTTGGCCGTATAGCATTGGAAAATGCAGCGTCTATCGCCAGCATGTTCCTCACCACAGAGTGCGTTATTGCCGACAAGCCGGAACCAAAATCCTCAGCCCCAATGGGCGGTGGAATGCCAGGAGGCGGAATGGGAATGGACTATTAAAAGCCCACAACCCCTAAAGGGGAGATAAAGGAAAGTAAAAGCCCTGGCATTGTGCCGGGGCTTTTTTGGTTTAAAAATTTTATCAAAGCAGGGCTTTCAAAATAAAAACAAAATGCGTAAATTTGTATAAATACAATCGTATGGAAACGGCAGCAACAAAAGAAATGCGCAAAGAGGTAAAACAATATGTGGACAAGGCAGATGATAAAGTTGTAAAGATGTTTTATGCTATAATGGAAGCAGAACAGGAAGACGACTGGTGGGACAGGTTGCCTAAAAAAGTGCAAACCGAAATTGATGAAGCAATTGCAGACCTTGATAAAGGCAATGGCATTCCACATGAAGAAGTAATGAAAAAATATAGTAAATGGTTCACAAGATAGTATGGTCTGCATTAGCTGTAAAAACCTACATAAAGAACATTGAATATCTCGAAAAAGAATGGTCTGAAAATGAAGTGATCAACTTTATCTATGCCGTTCAACGTAAACTTTTTTCAATTTCCTTACAGCCGCGTTCAGGATTTATTACCAACAAACGCAACAACATAAGAAAGACCATAATTAACAAACGGATTGTGCTCATTTACCGGCACAAACCATTAAAGAAAGAAATAGAATTAGTCCGTTTTTTCAATACTTATCAACGGCCTTTGGATTAGGTGTTTGTATATCTCCAGGCTTTTTTTACAGATGCTTTTCCCATTAACGCCAATCTTTTTTTTGAATGTATTGCCAACCTGTCATAACTTTACCTGACATAAAACACCGTATATGAAACCAGCCTTGCTGAAACGTTTTGCTTTTATTGGCAAATCAATGTTGTGGTCGTTGTTGCTGTATGTAACGATGATGCTGGTTTTTAACTGGGATGATGTGCGCAATACCGTTTATGGCAATAATAAAATAACGGTCATCAACAATGCCCTGCCCGACCAGGAAACGCCTGTTGCAGGCAACCCGAATGTGTCCGGCCATGCGGGGTTTATAAACAATGTCATCATGTTGATGAAAACGATAAGTGGCATTTCTGGTTAATGAAGCGTTTGATGTCATTTTAAGGACAAGTGTTGCGGCTGGTTTACTACCGGTAGCTCTATATAGGTGGCGTATTTCTTGTTGTGGTAGATGGTTTGAGTGGATTTGATAAAGTCTTTATCAGTAGCAAGAAAGATATTGGGGACATATTTTTGCGGGTTGCGGTCGAAGATGGGGAACCAGGAGCTTTGTATCTGCACCATTATACGGTGTCCTTTTTTGAAGACATGGTTTACCTGGTGCAGGCCTATCTTGTATTCTATAACCTGGCCGGGCGGCACGGGCTGCGGTTTTGCAAAACTGTTGCGGAACCGGCCCCTGAAAATATCTTCGGCGATCATCAGTTCGGCCTGGCTCATGTCGGGCCTCTTTTTGTAGTAGTCCGGGTTTACATCAATGAGTTTTATCACCCAGTCGGCGTCTGAGCCGGATATGCTGGCAAACAAGTGTGCAATTATGTTGCCGGTTATGGTAATATCGGTATCCAGCGTGTCTGATTTATAGGTTAAATTATCGGGCCTGCCATCCACGAAGCGCTGGTCTTCGGCAAGCCACTGGTCCCAGTCCGAACTGTCGGAATAGGTAAGCTCTATGGGCCTGGGCCTGTAAACAATAGGGTAGGCAGGGTCGCTTACATAGCTGTCGGTACCGTTTTCGCCGGTGGGTTTTCTGAAAGAAAGTTTCTGTTTATCTTCCAGGTACAGCCTTGTGGGCGTGGCGCTTTTATCGGGCCATGTGGCGTAGGTCTTCCATACATTGGAGCCGGTCTGGAAGCAGGTGGCTTCGGGGAATTTGCCATCGCCTATTCCTTTTAGCCAATAATCGAACCATGCTTTTTGTATCTCCCGGAAGTCATCGGCGGTATTTCGTTCCATGCGGTATTCCCCGATAGTGGAGGCGTTGGAGTCGGACCACTGGCCGTGGCACCAGGGGCCTAATACAATATAATTGAAGTTTTTGGTATCATACTTTTCCATTTTGGCGTAGAGCGCCTGCGGGCCATTCATGTTTTCCTGGTCCCAGTAGCCGCCTACATGAAGAATAGGTAATAACGGTGTGTCGGAATAATTGACCGGGGCTTTATCAGACCAGTATTTGTCGTAGTTGGGGTGCAGGATAAAATCGTTCCATGTTGGTATCTGCCGGTGGAAATATTTTTTATTTACATTGGATAGCGGTCCCAGTTCGCGGTACCAGTCAAAAAGGTCATACACCGGGAAAGGATAAGAAGTATCGCCCTTTGTGGCTTCTTCGCCATAGGAATACTCAAACGCGAAAGCAAGCCGGAAAGCACCGTTATGGAAAAAATCGTCGCCGAGGAAGAAGTCGCCGACAGTACCTTGCGGAGACGTGGCTTTTAATGCCGGGTGTGGTTTTACCGCGCTGATAAGCGCCAGCTCGCCGGGATAAGATATACCCAACTGGCCTACCTTGCCATTGCTATTCACATTTTTCAGCAGCCAGTCTATAAGGTCGTAAGTATCCGAAGCCTCATCAATCACCTGCCGGTCGTATTTATTGAACGCACCCTCCATTATAAATTTGCCTTCGCTCTTTTGCTTACCCCTGATGTTCTGGTAAACAAATATATACCCGCCCTGCGCCAGGTTCTTTACGTAGCAGTCTTTATCGGGAGGCATTACGCCAATGTTCCAGTCAATATATGGGGAGCGCATTATCAAGATGGGCAACGGGGCTGTACTATTTTCAGGAGTATAAATACGCGTAAACAGCTTTACGCCATCGCGCATGGGTACCATTATTTCCTTCTTCACATAATGTATGTGTGTTGTGTCCTGGGCAAAAGAACTTTTTATTGAAATGATAAATAGTAATACAACAAAGAAAAGAGAACGCATATAATTCATCTGCCTGAAATTATTGATACCCTCAAAGAAGGAGTGATTAGCCGGAAAGATAAAGAATGTTCTTGTGGCATAAAGTGGATTTTGTATTTGGGCTACTCATTTATTTTAATAAATACATAAAAGTTTTCCGGTCAATTGTGAAACAATTTTTGATAATTATATACTGCAAGGAAAGGAGTTATACTCCAAAACGTAATGTGGCTTCGTTGACTCAATGGGCTGCACCCATCGCTGATATATTTAGCCACCTTCAGGGCTATCCATGTAAAGGCTATAATTCCAAATTTCTAAATTACGGCCGTTGACTCGATGGGCTGCACCCATCGCTGATATATTTAGCCACCTTCAGGGCTATCCATGTAAAGGCTATAATTCCAAATTTCTAAATTACGGCCGTTGACTCGATGGGCTGCACCCATCGCTGATATATTTAGCCACCTTCAGGGCTATCCATGTAAAGGCTATAATTCCAAATTTCTAAATTACGGCCGTTGACTCGATGGGCTTCACCCATCGCTGATATATTTAGCCACCTTCAGGGCTATTCATGTAAAGGCTATAATTCTATTCCTTCCATTTTTCGGAAAAACAATCCATGCAATAGAAATTCGGTACACGCATAATTTTTCAACTGATTGATTATCAATTATTTAAAATTCTGGCACGCCGTTGGTAATGTACTACGCAAACAAACAACTCACAAACAATCTCAAACAAACAAAAACTAAACAAAATGAAAAACATCGCAAAAGTATTCGTAGCAGCAGCAGTAGTATTAGGTTGTTCTTCAACCAGCTCTTTCGCTCAGGCATCAGCAACTGCCTCAGCAACTGCAAACATCATCACCCCCATCACTATCGCTTTAGTTACCAACATGAACTTCGGTAACATTGCAGTATCTCCTACATCCGGTGGTACAGTGGTTCTGGGAACAGGTAACAGCCGCACCAGCACTGGTGGCGTTACCCTTCCTTCTACAACAGGTACAGTAGCATCAGCCAGCTTCACAGTATCAGGTACAGCCAGCTTTACTTACGCTATCACGCTGCCTTCTTCAGCTACTTTGTCTGACGGGTCTTCACACACCATGACAATGGGTACTTTCACCAGCAGCCCTTCATCAACAGGTACGTTGAGCAGCGGTGGTACACAAACGCTTACTGTAGGCGCCACCTTAACAGTAGCTGCAGCACAGGCTCCCAACTCTTACAGCAACGCAACAGCAGTTCCGGTAACAGTTAACTATAACTAAGATAAAAAATAAACCAGCAATACTAACGTCCCGATGTTTCGGGACGTTTTTTTTATGTAATTTTTTGTCCTGAACGATGATTTATAGGATTAAATGATTAATATGATGTTTTCTGGTTGAGGAATTTGATGCAATATCACATTTTCCGGTGAAAAAAATAATGGGAGGTGGATGGGATATGTGATGGCTGAAAGGCTTTGCTGTAGCTGTTATAAATATTTTCTTCCTTATCTCATCATATCGCATTGCTACGCAACCCTGACCCTAAAGGGAACCATTGCCTTGCCTCGTCCTGAAATAGGTTTACACCTTGGTTAGGTAATCCTGATTTTTGGTTACTGTCATTTTGTTAGTTCTTGTGGTTTTCCCCACTATTTTCTGGATTAAATGATCTCACGGAAATGCGAGCGTAAAGATGCTTCCTGTGTCAGCATGATATGGTTCGTAGTTCGGTAAACTCTCTATGACATTGGCTCACCAAGACAATATTTTGGCACAAAGGTAGAGTGGTTATTGACAGGCGCAAATACGATTTTTCTATTGGGGTATTGTGGATAAAAACACTATGCTGCACTTTTTGGGTGCGGCATAGCTATACGTCAATAAATGATTGCTAATCTTTCGTTATTTTCCCGCTCATAGTAACTTTTGTATTTTCTGATATGCGGTATAGATACGTACCGGGGACTAAACTACTTACATTAATGCCTACCTGAACACCGGAGTGTAAGGTTTGGGCTATCACCGTTTTCCCGCTTACGTCTGTTATCTCCAATGTTATGGTTTCATCGGCCTGCAAAGCGGTGTACATCACCTGCAGCACATCATGTACGGGGTTGGGATATATGGCGTTGTTTGATTTCGCGCCTATTACTGTTGGCTGTCCGGGGTTGTGGTATGACCTTCTGCCGGTGGTATCTGTAGGATTGGGGTAAAGGAGGGTATCTGTGAGCGGTTCGCCGTCGAAGCTAAACAGCCAGTTCTCGGCGCGGGCGTGCGCCCATACCGGGGCTTCGGGGGCTACATAGTTATTCATTTGTTCCAGCAAATCTTCAATAGAACCGCTGGTGAGCAGGGTTGCGTTAGTGCATTCACTGAGAAAACCTTCCTGCACCATGTTATCGCATAATGCTTTCAGGGCGTCGTAGTAGCCGTTTACATTGAGCAGGCCAACAGGCTTGCTGTGCAATCCAAGCTGGCCCCAGGTAAGCATTTCAAACATTTCTTCCATAGTACCCCAGCCGCCGGGCATGGTGATAATGCCATCCCCCAATTCATACATTTTCAGTTTGCGTTCGTGCATTGTATCCACGGTTATCAGCCCGGTGAGGGATTGATGCACTACTTCTTTTGTTTTCAGAAAATCAGGGATCACACCAATTATATGGCCACCGTGTTGCAAAGCGCCATCGGCAAGAGCGCCCATAAGCCCCATTTTAGCGCCCCCGTATATGATGCTGATACCGCGCACGGCAAGGGTTCGGCCAAGTTCGTAAGCGGTTTCGCGGTAAACTTCATTATACCCATCTCCCGACCCGCAAAAAACAACTATACTTTTCATAAGCTGATTTATACACCCAAATATAACAATAAAAATCCGCGCACTGGCTTTATCATTACAAAAAAAATCCCGCATAGGAGCGGGATCAATATTGAATATTAAGTAAAACGTGTGGACTTTTTACTTTTAATTTTTGCTTTTAAAATTTTTAATACTCATCATCAAAAAAAGTGAGGGCTTTTTACTTTTTCTTTTTACTTTTTTCTTTTTTAATACTCATCCTCGTTGAAAAAGAAGTCTTCCTGTGTAGGATAATCGGGCCAGATGTCTTCAATGCCTTCGTATATTTCACCCTCGTCATCAAGTTCCTGCAGGTTCTCCACAACTTCCAGCGGCGCGCCTGAGCGGATTGCGTAATCTATGATCTCGTCTTTTGTGGCAGGCCACGGTGCGTCTTCCAGGTGGGATGCTAATTCAAGTGTCCAAAACATATTATAAATAGATTATTTTTATTCTGTTCCCGCAAATGTAAGGGAAAAATCAAAAAACAAAAGACAAAATTGAAAAGATATATTTCTTAACAAAAGAATTGCATTTGGCAGTTAGTAATCATAGTTGGTTAATATGCTTTTCTAAGCAATAAAGGATAACTTGCAATTGATATTGTGTTTTGCAGTTTACAGAAACGACTTAGACAATTTAAGTTGCAAGCGTATAATTTAACGTGAGTTCATTTTTACTTTTAATTTTACTCTTTAATGCTTTCCGCAAAAAATCTTTATAAAAAATATGGCGCATTCACGGTGGTGAACAACGTATCCTTATCGGTTGGGCAGGGAGAAATAGTGTCTATCATCGGGCCATCCGGTGCAGGTAAAAGTACATTGCTGCACCTGGTTGGCGCGTTAGACAAGCCGGATAGCGGGAGTGTACTTATAGCGGGCGTTGATATGCTGCAACTGCCATCAAAAAAGCAAGCGAAATTCCGCAACAGCCATATAGGTTTTGTTTTCCAGTTCCATCATTTGTTACCCGAATTCAGCGCAATAGAAAATGTATCGGTGCCATTATGGATAAAAGGGGCTTCTAAAAAAGAAGCCATGCAGCTGGCAGCTGAAATGCTTGATGTGGTGGGCCTGGGCAACCGGCTGGAAAATAAACCTTCGGAACTTTCCGGCGGCGAGCAGCAGCGCGTGGCTATAGCAAGGGCGCTCATTAACCGGCCATCTGTTGTTATGGCCGATGAGCCAACCGGCAACTTAGACAGCGCCAACGCTCATTCCCTGCATAACCTGTTCCTGGAACTGAGGGATAAATTCGGGCAAACATTTATTATGATCACCCACAACGACGCCCTTGCAAAAATGACCGACCGAACCTTTACTATGCAGGACGGGATGATTGTGGATGAGAAAAAGAATTAGTATTATTCTATGCTCTGTTTCTTCGCTCTTCATAAGTGTCCCACACCTGAAAAAGGTGTGGGACACTTTGTTATTATATACCACTAAACCGTAGCCCTATACTTACCGGGTGCTGGTTCATACCATTAGCATAAAGATCGGTAAGCTGATACGTGGCAAAGAGACGAAAGACGCCTTCCAAACCAATCTCTGCGGAAAGGCATGTATTAAAATCAGCCAAACCAAAGGCGTCATGCACCTTTACTTTGCCTCGCTCGCTTGATTCTTGTTTTGTCCATGAGTCTATAAGATACCCTTCTGTGAGACCGGCGCCATATACCAGCCAGTTATCCTTACTGAGTTTTGTTTTGAAGGTAAACATTAGTGGTACATTAAGATAGTCCAGCGCCAGTTTGTCTTTCTTAAAAGAAATCGTATCAATGATAATTGAAGAAGGGTTCCTGGTATAGGTAAGCGGAGACTCGTACCGGAAATTGTATAACTGCAAGCCAATGCCGCTTGATATGTATATACGCTGCCCCCGGGTTTTCAATGCTGTATATTTTATCATCCAGGGATAAATGTTTACGTTAATTGATTTACTGGTGCGCAGGTCGAAAAGGCTTTTGTTCTGGTCGTTTGCTGGTACATTCAGAAATGCTTTAACAGATGGGTTTGCATAGTTAGTATTGTCCTGAATCAGATTTATCCCGAGATCAACCATTGCAAAATTGCTGTAGAACCGGCCTTGCTTTTCTTTTTCATGGGAGTCATTTGCTTTACCCGAACTATCATAATGCTTTATTCTAAGGCCATCATTTGATATGGTCAAGGTGTTGCCGTGACCGTGGCATTTCTTAGTTTTACTACTGTCGCTGGCATCCTGTGCGTGCAAAGTATTGGCAAATAAGAACCCTGCTATTGCGGCAATTGCGCAAAATGTACTTTTCATAATTCTGATATTTAAGGATGATTAGTTAAAAGGATACAATTAGTTTTCTTTTTTCAATTTTAACGGATATGCTACTTTTATCAAGGTTATCGGCAATTGCAGTTACAATGTTGTTCATTTCTTTTTTCTTCAGGTCATCAATAGGCAGGTTGTCTAAGAATGATTTTTTTACAGTGACTTCTTCATCCGCAAGCGGTATTTCCGGTATTGTTGCTACTACACGCGCTACTGCTGCAAATGGTTTGCTTTCCAATTTCTTTGCATCTGCAATTTGAAGTGTATTTATAGTTTCTTTCCAGTCTCTTGCTACATCAATTCTGTCATTATCTTTTTGACTGCTATTCTGTTTGTTTTCCAGTTTAGCTATATTACTTGTAGCCGGCATTTTTGCGCTTGTTCTCTTTACCGCTGCGCTTTTCTTCTTTACCACAATTGCTATAGGTTGCTCCGCATTTGTTTTTTGTACCGGTGTTCTTACATTACTTGGTACTGCTATGTGGGGTTGTTCTATCTTTACACTCGTTATAGCATCCTGCTTTTTACCAGGCAGCAGGTATTTAAAAAATGAAATAAAGATCAACGCTGCAATACCCGCTGCTATACTGTATTTACGCCATGCCGGGAAGCTGATAATTTGTTTTGCAGGCTCGGGTTTAATCAATGCCTTTTTATCAGCAAATACCATTGTTGTGTCAGGTGTAAACCTTGCCATATTATAGGCTGCCAGTTCGTTTTCCAGTTCAGGGCGTGTGGCTATAAATGCCAGCAGCGCAGCCTCTTCCGCCGGCGTCAATTCGCCATCGGCATACATCATTATATACTCCTCATAATTCTCCTGCGTGACCATCTATATAATGTTTTCAACACTTACCAAATACTCTTTCAAAATCTTCCTGGCCCGGTGCAGGTAAACTTTTACCTGCGCTGCGGACAGACCCGTTATCTGCCCTATCTCTTCATAGCTATACCCTTCATAGTCTTTCAGCAACACCAGTGCTCGGGCTTGCTCGTCCAACTGCGCCAATGCCCTGTCTAATATCTTTTTCAGGTCGGGGTTTATGGGTGTATAGATTTGCTCCGGTATTTCGCTATAAGATACTTTTTCTTTTCTGCGGTAGTTGTCTATTGATTTATTATAAGCCACCTGGAAAAGAAACGCCTTTGCTTTAACGCCCGGTACCTCCTTTCTTTTCTGCCAAAGAACCTCGAAGCAATTTTGTACCACATCGTGCGCATCGCTGGCCTGCCCTGTGCATTTACAGGCAAACCTGAAGAGGGCGTCGGCCCATTCCTGTACACATGCGTTGTACTCATTAACCTCCATTCAGTAGTATATCGTTAGCGGGGAAAAAAAGTTACAAAGATTTTTAAAAAATATTTTTGACGCAGAATTATTTAATTCTCAGCGTATATATCCTTCCCGCCAATATTGAATAATTTATAGGCAATGGCAACCCCAGCATCTTCTGCCTTTTGCCAGGCGAAGGATTGTTTCTGTACAATATAATTACCGTTCCTGTCGAGTACGTAGTAGGTAATGTCTTTTTTATCGCCGTTTTTAGTAAAAATAACATAAGCATCAGGCGCGGGAATACTACTGTTGGTAACCCAATGGATATTGCAGTTGCGGAGCCTTTTTTCCACAATGGGGTCTATATCCCCGCTTATGTGCAGGCGCATATTCATGGGCATACCTGTATAGGGTACAAGCTGCGGGTACAATACATACAGCTTGTATAGCCAATCATTCTGTTCCTCTTCATGATCCAGTTCTTTGGCGCATTCGGCTTCGGCCTGGCAAACCCGGGCGATGAAAAGTTTTTCATAATCGGCATCCGTATTAGGGTCCCGGAGCAGCTTGTCGAGAATGGGTTTAGATTCGGCATACTTGCCTTGCTGCATCCGCAGGCGTGTTGCAAAGAGTTCAAAATACTTGCGGATGTATGCACGGTTGTCTGTCTCCGCTTCTTTCTGAAAACGGTTTATAAAATACTGTGTGCTGAAATCGTGAACGAGGTACCATATCTCATCCCACGATACGGTACTCTCTGTAGAAAAGAGTTTGTAAATAACCCGCTCGCGCTCCGGGTTTTGGGCAAACTGGTTGATGATAAGAAACTGTTGCAGGTATTTTTCTCCCAGCTTACGCGCCATGCTCATTAACACTGAAGGGTTGTACCACCAGTTGCTATGCTCGAACTGATCCATTTGCCACGACTGTTCTTTATTGATAAGTTTTATAAGCTGTATGCTGAAATCGTACTGGCTCTGGCCGAGGGTAGTGCCTATGTGCAGTTCTTTAAATTCAGCGGCCTTGTCGGCATAGCGCTGGGCTTCGCTTACCTGGCCGTCGTATAACATGCAGCGGGCAAGGGCAATATTGTACCAGCCATAGCCGGGGGTAGAGCCTGCGGCTTTTATCATATTCCTGGCAAGCTCTGCGCCGGTTTTGGGACGTGCTTTGTAAATATCAAGTATGGTGCTGTAATATGCCCATTCCTGCAGCCGCCTGTCGCCGGGGTCTTGTTCTGATGCTATTTTGTATTCCGCTTCCGCTGTTCTGAAATCGCCGCATATGCTTTTGAAGTTTGCGTAATTGTTGTGCGGCAAGCCGCCCCCTTTGCGCATCAGGTCAAAATAATAATTGGCGGAATCAATATTGAAAGAATAGCTGTAAATGATGTTTTTATAATGATACACGCTCATTTTCTCCTTGTGTTCGTAACCGGGAAGAAATTTTTCCAACGGTGCATTTATAGCCTCATTATTGAGTATCTGCATCATGCTGGTATCAAGATAGCGGTTAGCGAGCTTTTCATTTTCATCAATAGAGTTTTTGAGAAAGGCGTATTTATCGTGCGTATAAAAGCGGTTGCGGTGAACCGTCCATGCCAGGAAATTGTAGGTATCCATGTAATAGTGAAGCTGCAGCTTCCATTTCAGTGTACGGCGCAGCAGGGTATAGACTTTATCTGGCTGGTCAGTGTTGCTGTAGCATTGCATAAGGTAATAGGCGATCAGGGTGTAATCGGGGCCTATCATACGGATGGGGTATAGGGTCATTATATCGCTGGTGCGCGTGGAGAGGGCTTTTGCGTAATCATGCTCTATAAGATACAGTGCACGCTCTAAAGGCTGGATGGCATTCTTATAACCTAAGTAATCTTCGGCATGGTTGTATTTATATACCCCTTCAAACATCCAGCCTACATAGTATGTACTGTCTATCCTTTTAAATTCCCGGGAGCGTGGCAGCGCGTCTTCGCTGTTTATATTCTCTATCATCCGTTTGGCGTCAATATCGAAATAGCGCTGTTCCATTTTATCAGCCGGGTGGGGCGGCCTGAACTGCGGGGCTATATTCTGTAACTGGGCCTTAGCGGCAGCCTGGGCGTCTTTTTTATTCTTATTCTGCTGGGCAAAAGCGTTGCCTGCACACAGCGTTAACGCTATAATGCAGGTAACTATCAACGTCTTTTTTAAATAACAAGCCAAAAGATGGAAATTAAGATGTTCCTTATTGATAAAGTTTCAACCTGGCAAGCCGCTCTGTTTCTTTATTAATAATGCCGCCTAAGGCTTTGAGTTTCCCTTCTTTATTGCGGTAAATAAGCCGGTGTTCCAATACCGCGCGGGCAATATCTTTTACATCGTCCTCTATTACATAGGTGCGGCCATGCACCAGCGCGTATGCTCGCAGGCATTTCAGAAAAGCAATACCGCTGCGGGTAGAAGCCCCCAGCGAAATATCCTGATGCTCGCGTGTGGCGCGAACAATGTTGCTTACCGCTCTAATTATCTCATCATGCACAAATACTTCGCCTGCCATTGTTTGCAGCGCCAGCATATCCTGCAAACTAAGCGCCTGTTGCAGGTCAATAAGATTCCTGGCAATGTCCAAGTATTCACGGTAAATGTTCAGTTCGGTTTCTTCATCCACGTAGCCAAAATTGATCTTCATGTAAAAGCGGTCGAGCTGTGCTGCGGGCAGGGGGTAGGTGCCTTCCATCTCTATTGGGTTTTGTGTGGCTATAGTGAAGAAAAGGCGCTCTAAAATAAGCGTGGTATCGCCCACAGTTATTTGCTGTTCGGCCATAGCTTCCAGCAGGGCGCTTTGCACTTTTGGCGATGCGCGGTTTATTTCATCGGCGAGTAGCACATTACAAAACAGCGGCCCTTTTTTAAAGACAAATTCCTTGTTTATGTCGTCAAAAATATGGGTGCCGATAAGGTCCATTGGCAGCAGGTCGGGGGTGAATTGTATGCGCTTGAAAACCACATGCGCACCCTCCCGGTTGCCACTGATGCACTGTGCGAGTGTGCGGGCAAGCACAGTTTTACCGGTACCGGGATTATCTTCCATAAGTATATGCCCGCCCGCGAGCAGGCAGGTAACCACCATTTCTACCTGGCTGCGCTTGCCGCGTATTACCTTTTCTATCTGGCCTATCAGTTGTTGTATTGCGTGGACAGAATCAATACTTACCGGTTCTGTTACAGGATCAATCATAATTAGTATATTTCTTCATACAATTTTAGCGATTAATACGGTATGAAAATAATGCCACGTTGTAATTTTTTGTGAAATTGAACCAAGACCATTGTGAAAAGCAACCATTTCTCTAAAAATGAAATGCCCTTACAAATACAAATATGACTGTTGAGGAGATTGCAGTTTTAATAATGGTCACGGCACTTTATGATTTCAATATGCTCGCTGGAAACCTTGTAAATAAGACGATGTGTTAATGTTATGCGCCTGCTCCAATAACCGGAAAAATTGCCTTTAAGCGGTTCTGGTTTCCCGATACCTTTAAAAGGGTCTTTCTGAATTTCCCTAAGCAAAAGAATTATTTTCTGTACAATCTCAAAGTCTTCATTTATCCATTCATTATATTCCCGGAATGCGTCAGGAGTAAAGGTTATTTTTCTCATGCTCTCCTGTTATTGGAATAAGCCTCCAGTTCATCCATAGTGAATGTGACAAGGTTATTACCTTGTTCCAAATCTTTTTTTGAGCGGTCCAGTACGTCATAATATTTCTGTTGCCGGTCATCAAATGAGATTGTCAATTCCACATCTTCTTTTCCCTGGAACAACGTTTTTATCCGGTCTATCAAACCGGCATTTAATTCAGATATTCTTACTTTTATCACGGCATCCATAAAGATACTTTCTGCAAAGTTATGATTATTATAGTTAAAATTAGTGAATTTAAGCCCGTTAAGCCGCATAAAATTACAGGAGAGTAATAATTTCTTTAATTTAGCCATTATATATGATCTACAGAAGTAAAGCGCCGTTACGAATAGGCCTGGCCGGTGGCGGAACGGACGTAAGCCCTTATTGCGACCTATACGGCGGGGCTATCCTCAATGCCACTATTTCTTTGTATGCTTACGCTACCATAGAACCGCTGGACGAGCCGAAAATAATTATTGAGGCAGTGGACAGGAGCGAGATTTATTCTTTTGATAAAAGCGACACCCTGCCAATTAATGGTATGCTGGACCTTGCGAAAGGCGCCTATAACCATATTGTGAAAAAATACGGGACTGTGCCTTCCGGTTTCCGGTTGTCAACAATTGTTGACGCGCCTGCCGGGTCGGGACTGGGGAGTTCGTCAACACTGATGGTGGCGATAATAGGCGTTTTTGCCGAGTGGCTGAACCTGCCGCTGGGAGAATATGACATTGCGCAAATGGCTTATGACATAGAGCGTGTGGAACTGGCAATGGCCGGTGGCAAGCAAGACCAGTATGCTGCGACTTTTGGCGGGGTGAACTTCATGGAGTTTTATAAGGACAATAAAGTGATTGTAAACCCCCTGCGGATAAAACAGGAATATCTCTACGAACTGGAAAATAACCTCTTGCTTTTCTTCACAGCCACCAGCCGTTTATCATCAACCATTATTGAAGCGCAAAGCCAGAATGTAAAAGATAAGAACAAGGAATCTATTGACGCCATGCACCACCTTAAAGAGCAATCGCTGATGATGAAAGAGGCATTGCTGAAAGGGAATATCCACGAAATAGGCGGCATACTGGATTATGGCTTTCGTTTTAAAAAGCAAATGGCCAAAGGCATATCCAACAACGCTATGGATGAGATATATGAGGCTGCCCTGAAAGCAGGCGCCACCGGCGGAAAAATATCCGGCGCAGGCGGTGGAGGGTTTATGATGTTTTACTGCCCTGCCAATACACGTTATGAAGTGAAGAAAGCGTTGCAGTCGTTTGGCGGGAGTTTTACACCTTATCAATTTACGGAGCGGGGTTTGGTGACTTGGAGTATTTAGGAAGTTAAAAGGTTAATTGGGTAAAAGGTTAACTGGTTAAAAAGTAAAAAAATAGATTATAACCAACTTGTTGCTTATGGAAAATGAAAAGCAATACAAATCATTCACTGACCTGGAGGTATGGCAAGCAGCAAGAAAATATAAGAACACGGTTTACAAACTCGTTACAGTTCTTCCTCCTATTGAGAAATATCGCCTTGAAGACCAATTAATCAGGGCTTCCCGGTCTATAGGAAGCAATATTTCGGAAGGCTATGGAAGATATACTTACAAGGACCAATTACGTTTCTGTGTTCAGGCTAGAGGGTCTTTGTACGAAACCTTAAACCACTTTATTGATGCGTTTGATTGTCAATATATTTCAGAAGAAACTTTAATTGAATTCAGACAAAATGCGTTAGCAGTTGAAAAAAAACTTAATGGTTACATGGCCTGGTTAAAGATGATGATGAACTCGAAACCTGATTAGTAATTTCAGTTAAACAAAAACCGTTTACTTTATTACTTGTTGCCCTTTTAACCAATTAACCTTTTAACTTTTTAACCTCAATGGAAGCAATAATATTAGCCGGAGGCCTTGGCACACGCTTAAAAGAAGTAATTGGCGCATACCCCAAGTGTATGGCGCCGGTGAATGGTAAGCCATTCCTGGCGTATTTGTTTGAATACCTGGGACAGCAAAAATGTACAAGGGCTATTTTGTCTCTTGGTTATAAGCACAGGGTAATTACTGATTGGCTTGAAGAACAGGATGTGGATTTTGAGGTAGATTGTGTGATAGAGCAGGAGCCTTTGGGTACGGGCGGCGGGATGCTCGCGGCAATGGAAGAAGCGGAGACAGAACATGTAGCAGTGCTGAATGGCGATACTATGTTTAAAGTGGACTTGAAAGAGCAACTGGCATTTCATAAAAGTAATAATGCGGAAACAACGCTGGCGTTAAAAAGAATGCACCAGTTCGACAGGTACGGATTGGTGAATGTGGATACAATAGGGGTAATTACTTCTTTTGAAGAAAAGCAATTCCGGGAAGAGGGATTGATAAACGGAGGGGTCTATTTTATTGACCGGGAAGTTTTTCTCGCACGGCAATTACGAGGTAAATTTTCTTTCGAGAAAGATTATTTAGAACGGTTTACAAAGGAGAAAAGGTTTTACGGCTATATAAGCGACAGTTACTTTATTGATATTGGCATACCCACTGACTATGATAAAGTGCAGGTGGATTTTAAATCCCTATTCTAAAGATTTGTCAACTTTCAAAAAGTTGACAAATCTATAGTTGACAAATCTGGAAACAACAAAACAACTATTAAATGAAGATAGCAATACTTGGTTCGGCGCATCCGTTGCGGGGCGGGCTGGCTGCATTTAATGAGCGGCTGGCTTACCAGTTGCAGCAACAGGGGCATGAGGTTGTTATCTATTCTTTCTCGCTACAGTATCCGTCCTTCTTATTCCCCGGCAAAACACAATATACCGATGAACCTGCGCCTGCAGGATTGAAAATACGCACCATAGTAAACTCCGTGAACCCGCTAAACTGGATGAAGGTGGGCGCACAACTTAATAAAGAAAGGTTTGACCTCGTCATTGTGAAATACTGGTTGCCCTTTATGGGGCCGGCATTTGGCACTATCCTTAGAAGGGCAAAAAGAAATAAACATACCCGGGTGTTGTGCATAGTGGACAACATCATACCCCACGAAAAACGCCCGGGTGATACCCAATTCACCAAGTATTTTATAAAACCGGTTGACGCCTTTGTCACCATGAGCAAGGATGTGCTGAAAGATGTAAAAACATTTACAGACAAACCAGCTTACTTTACTCCCCACCCTATTTATGACAGTTATAACGAAGCCGTAAGCAAGGAGGAAGCCTGCAAAAAATTACAACTCGACCCCGGTAAAAAATACATCCTGTTCTTTGGTTTCATCCGTGAATACAAGGGCCTGGATTTGCTGCTGGAAGCGATGGCTGATGAGCATATGCGGCAGGCAGGCATAGAATTGATTGCCGCCGGGGAATATTATAATAAAGAGGTTGAAGCAAATAATAATAAGATCATAGAAGAACACCGGTTGCAAAGCAGGGTTCACCTGAAAACAGACTTTATACCCAACAGCGAAGTGCGTTACTATTTCAGCGCGGCAGACCTTGTAGTGCAGCCCTACAAGCACGCTACGCAAAGCGGGATAACACAGATAGCTTTTCACTTTGAAAAGCCAATGGTAGTAACCAATGTAGGCGGCCTGGCAGAAGTGGTGCCTGATGGCAAGGTTGGCTTTATAGCAGAGCCAAACCCTACATCAATAGCAGACGCAATTTTAAAATTCTACGAACCCAACTCCATACCAAACCTGGAACAAAATATCCTCAACGAAAAGAAAAAATATACCTGGGATACCTTTACTAAGGTAATGATGGAGGCGGTGTCCCTTTAGCTACTTCTTAAATGGTGTTATCCTTACCGACAAGTTTATAACCCTGCCGTCAATGGGCGCCCATAAGGGCTTGAAGGTGGGGTCGGTGATAGTGCCGGTGTATATTTGCTCATACTTTGTCTGGCGGTAATCAAGCAGGTTTTCTCCATTCACCACAATGGTAACCATCTTGCCGAATTTCCGTTCTATCATCAGCGAGGTAAGAAAATAAGGCTGCGTGTTTATATAGCCATCCCTGTATTCCACGCCTACGTATGAACCTTCCAGACTTGCGCGCCATTTTTTTCCGAATGCCTTTAGCGCTGTAAAGGCTACCTTGTTACGTGGCGTTAACGGCATGAATTGGTTTTGGGAAAGGTACTTCCGTTCGGCGTCTGTGTAGGTGTATCCGGCATAAAGCTCCAGCGATTTTATAGTGAGTTTCAAATAGGTATCAAAGCCCATAGTGGTAATGGGCTTGTCCGCATTGCTGAAAAACACTTCGTCATTGGCAAGCTGCGTGGCAATAACCGGGGATGTGATTTGTGTGAGGAAAAAAGCGTGGTTCACAAAAACGTTCACGCCTTCGTCTATTTCTTTTTTATAGTTGCCTTCCAGGTTATACCCCGCAGACCGCTCTGCCTTAATATTTGACGGCAATGGCTGCAGGTCTTGCTCCGGGTAGTCAATAAGCTGCACTTCAAGCGGGTTGGGCGTTTTGTATCCCAGCCCCACGCCAGCACGGGTAGCCCATGTATCATTAAAGCGGTGAAACAATGCCAGGCGTGGCAGTATAAAATTGCCATAACTCATGGTATGGTCTGCACGTAATCCGCCCTCTACCGTAGTTTGTGATTGCAGGTGAACGGTGTATTGTGCAAATGCACCCACAGCATTATTATAAAAATCGTTGAGGGCAATACTGTCAGAACCGGGCAGTTTTTTAAAATTGTCGCCGGTGGTATTTACACCGGCTACTATGCTGTTATTTTTTTGCGGAATGAATACGGAAGCCTCGGCATAATAATTTACCTCGTTGCCTTTTATATCATCTATATTGGTTTCAATATCCCTGTTAAATGAGCTTACACTTCCTTTCACCGTTAGCTTTACCAAGCCGGGCAGCGAGCGTTCAAATATCAGTTCACCTGTATGCCTTTGCGTTATGTCTTTTTCATAGTATTGGTGCAGGCTATCCGGGTGTCCATCAAGCACCTGCATATCTCCTCCCAGCCTTCTCTCGAAAGTGCCATTATAGCCAATGGCCAACATTGTTTTACTATCAGGATAAAAGAATAACCGGGGATGAATGGTAACTGTACTCAGGTCCGGCACATCCGAAAAACCGTCACCGTTTACATCAACCGCGTTCTGGTGTGTATAGCCTGCAAAGAAGGTGTAGCCAAACCATTTGCTGCGTTTCGCAAAGTAGGCATTTACATCCTCCTCCTGCAGCGTAGTGGCATTAACGGTAAAAACAGCTTCCTGTGTTTCTGTGGGTTTTTTGGAGATAAGGTTGATAAGGCCGGCAATAGCGCCGCCGCCATACAGCGTGGACGCCGAGCCTTTTATCAGTTCCACCTGTTGCAGGTCAAGCGGCGGTATCTGCAATACGCCAAAGCCACCCGAAAAGCCTTCGTAAAGCGGCATACCATCGCGCAGTATCTGTGTGTATTGGCCGTTAAGCCCCTGTATGCGCACATTGGTATTGCCCGATACAGCTGATGATTGCTGTATCTGCACACCACTTACATCTCCAATTATGCCTACAATATTTGCGGGCTTTATGGTATTTTCTTCTTCCATTTCTTCCTTGCCCAACACTTCCACTTTTATCGGGGCATTCTCTATACGCTCATTGGTGCGCGTTGATGAGACAATAGTCACTTCTTCCAGTTCCCCTTCGCCGGCAGACAAATCTACTTCATGCCAAGCGGCGTCCGGCAATGTAACTGCTATTGTAATGGTATCATATCCGAGATACATTATCGAAAAAGTATCCGTCCCTGCATCCGGTATATTTACAATTACAACCCCGCTGTCATTACTGGCGCCCCCATGCCCGTGCTTATCTGCCGCTATCACGCCTGTAAGCCTCAAATGCGTATCCTTGTCTTTAATAATTGCTTTAAAAGAGTATTGCGCGTTTGTTGTGTGCGGGGCAAGCAGCAGTAGTAAAATGATACTGTACTTTTTTATTTTCATTGTTGATTTTCTGTAACGAATAATTTCTACTTCCCCACCACCAATACCTGGAAAGTGCCGGGAACCATCGGGGGATGTTTTTGTTTTGGAGCCTGTGGATCAGGAGCGCCAAACTCTGCTGTGGGTAAATATACTCTGTGCGTCTTTTCATCAACAGCCAATGTACGCGCTCCTTTTTTTGTAGGTACATTCTCTTCAACTGCAAAATCGTTGGCAGATTTTTCATGTATCACAGTAAGAGTTCCTTCCCCGTTTGAGCTGAACACATTCTTCATACCGGGGTCAAAGGCCACGCCATCGCAGCCATCGCCTATGGGTAATTCTTTTACCACTTTTCCGTTTTCTGCGTTGAGTACCACTAATAATTTATTATCGCAACCCGCAAATAAGCGTTTCGTTTTTACATCAATGGCAAGGCCGGAGGGAGATTCGCCCTTGCCTGTTTTCCAGCGATGTTCCACCTCGTATGTTTTTGCATTTACCACTGCTATTTCATTCTTGTCTTCTATATTGATATAAATATTTTCCGCGTCAGCAACGGCGGTTTCCGGCTTGCCGCCAAGAGGAATTGTTTTGATTACTGTATTATTTGCGGGATCTATTACTGAAAGGTCTTTACTGCGGCCATCGCATACATATACTTTCTTAGAGAAAGGGTCGTACATTATCCAATCAGGGTTCTCGCCGGTAGTTATCTGGGCAAGAACGGCATTAGTAGTAATATCAAATACCGTAACGGTATTCAGCTTTCCATTGCTGGTGAACCCCTTCTTAAATTCCGGAGCGAATGCAATACCATGTACGCCAGTGGTATTTGGTATTACGCCTACAGAGTCCCCGGTATTTTTATTGAGTATATTCACCTGCGTGGCATGAGATACATAGATGTTGTCAGTAACCGGACTTACCGCAATATAATCCCACCCACCGCTGCTCTGGATGTGGAAAGTATTGATAACTTGGTAACCGGAGGTTTGTGCGAATGTTGAATCAGGCAGAGCTAATGTCAATGCAAGGATTAATGATGCTGTTTTCATAAAATGTCTTTTGAAAAACAAAGGTTGGGAATAATTCTGTGTATATTCTGAATAAACAGGAATATATTCCGGTTTAACAATTTCTTCATAAAGGGATGAAGTCCTTAATTCATTTCAACCTTGCCTAAACCATCTAAAAATATCTTTAAGCTGATATTGTGATCATAAACTTTCTCAATTGTTTTCTTTTTAATAAACAGCCTCGAAAATTTATCATAGTAGGATACCGGTTTGTTATTTTTATCAATAAATTTACCAAATTTTTCATTGATTTTAGGGTTGAGTTTATGAATACAATTATTAGTCGCTGATTTGGTCTTATCATCATGGTATAATGGTAATAACCAACATTCCATTTCCTCAACACAGATAGCAAATAGTAGCCTGTTTTTAAGAAGGTTATATTTATCATTATGATACGCGGCAAACAGGCTTTCAAATTTCTCAATAACCTTTCTGATAAGTTCTTCTGGTGCCAGAATATCTCCGTTATCTTTACGCCTGCTTACGTCATAATGTTGTTCTTCGCAACGGTCTGTGTCTATCTGTATAATGAGATAGTCGTTTTGTTCAAGTGCTTCAATCAGATAATCTGACTGGCAGTATTCAAAAACATTCATCCATCCACCATGCTTTCTTGTATCATTATCAGTGGCGTCATTCAATGGTTGCAGGTATCTAATTCGTTTCGGTAAATCCATATCATTAAAATACCCTACCAGGATATTTTCAATGATTATCTGGTCGCTTGGCCCTTCAGAGATAATACCAAATGTTTTCATCTAAAAGTTTTTAGGAATACCCCCAATGTAACCCCTTAAAAATTGTTCGGATAATTTCAAGGATTTTTCACCATTGAGAGGTGGTTTTTTCTCTATTCTGGACACTCGCGTATAACCTACTTTGTTCCTTGACACAGCAAATAATCTTTGTTCAGGGTCATTCAAATTTATGCCGTCAAGTATTGAAGGATTATGAGTGGTTATCAATACTTGTTTATTGTGCTTTTTAGAAAGTTGGGCAAATATCTCAATTAGCTTTGTGCATAGCTTTGGATTAAGAGCAGTGTCTATATTATCAATTGCGAAAAATGAAGGGGTATAATCACTCACAAAAAGAGTGACATAAAAGAGCAAAAGAAAAAAGCCTTCATTTGCATTTCTTATATCGAAACCACCAATGCCTTCTTCTAAGTAAATATCCGCCAATCTAAATTCAGTACCACTAATACTATCCTCACTTATTTCAACGTCAGAAAACCAGTCTATTAAGTGCAGGTATTCTATAATTTCCTTGTATTGTTCCGGCTTTTCTTGTTTTATTACCTTAATGAGTTTTAATAAACCTTCCCCTTTATTTCCAAGAGGTTGTGTGTAGGGAGTATCTATATTGTAATTTCGTAAAAAATAATTTTCAGGAGCGTATAATAGATAATTTAGAATTGGGATGTTCACAATCTCAACACCAAATGTAAAAGCAGAAAAATTATCAATCCCATCCTGTAAACCCAAATTTTTTACCCATTCATTAATATCTATCAATTCATCTCCGTTTGTGTTCTTTCTATATTTTTCATATTTTTCCAGTATGTCATTAATATTTAAACTTTTGCTTGCATTTTGTTCTTTTATTTTAGTATTGCAATGCCATTTTGGATACGGTTCATTTGTATTGCCAAAGGAAAAGTCTATGAATGTATCGTCTTTGCCAAAAAGAACAATTCTTATGTCTTTTAATAAATTTTCTTGGTCAAATCCATTCCTAAAAAATTGTGGTTCTGTAATCCTTACACCTTTCAATGAAAGCAGTCCATTCTCCATATCGCGATAAGATGATGCAAATGCAATCGCTTCAAGTATATTAGTCTTACCGCAGCCGTTTTCACCAATAAAGACGTTAAACCTCCCGACTTCAAAATCTAATTTGTCAATAGACTTATAATTCTCTATTTCTATTCTTTTTATCATTAAAACAATGTTTGCTCAGATATGCTTACAAAAATATACAATTTCATAAACTTATTGCACTTGTTTGCGAGTTTCACTATTCCTCACATCTATCACTTTCACCTGTAGTTTAATATTGCCGTTGTATTCGTTATCCTCCAGGTTATATACCATATCAAAGGGGCCGTTTCTTACCAGTTCATATTTATCACCGAGGCCGAAGCCTATGCCTTCTATAACGGAGCCGTTTTTCTGGTGGGCTACTATGCGCAGGTGTTGCTCCTTCACTATATTCGACATGCCCTGGTAGTCATATAACTGCCGGCTGATAAATACCGGCCTCATATTTGCGGGGCCGAAAGGTTCAAACTGTTTCAGGATATTATTCAGCGAGGGTTTCACTAATGAAAGGGGTATCTCGGCGTCTATTTCTATTTCGGGTATTTGCTGGTCGGCAGTTATTGTTGCAGCAACTATTTGTTCAAACCGGGTAATAAATTCATCTACACGGTCCTCTTTCAGCGTTATGCCTGCCGCGTAGAAATGCCCGCCATAGTTATCCAGCAGGTCGCGGCACTCATGTATGGCCTCATAGATATTAAACCCGGAAACAGAACGGGCAGAGCCTGTGGCTTTACCGTTTGCGGAAGTCAGCAGTATGGTTGGCCGGTAATAGTGGTCTATAAGCCTCGACGCCACTATGCCTACTACCCCCTTATGCCAGTGCTTCCTGAACAGCACTGTTGATTTGCGCTGCCGCATATTTTCATCTTCCTGCATTATGGCGAGGGCTTCATCGGTGGTGCTTTTGTCCACCTCTTTGCGGTCGTCATTGTCTGAATGCAACGCGGAGGCAAGGGTGGGTATTTTTTCAGGGTCGGTTTCTATAAAAAATTCCACCGCTTTGCGCGCATCATCCATCCTGCCTGCCGCGTTCACGCGGGGGCCAATAACAAATACGAGGTCTGATATGGATAGCGCCTTTGTTACCCCTCCCAATTCTTTCAATGTAGATATAGCAAGGCATGGCGATTCGTTGATCCTCTTTATGCCATAATAGGCAAGTATCCTGTTCTCCCCGTCTATAGGCACTATATCGGCAGCTATACTTGTTGCTACAAGATCCAGGTAAACATAAACGCTTTCCATTGGCAGTTTCCAATGAATAGCCAATGCCGACGCGAGTTTGAACCCTATTCCGCAACCACTCAATTCTTTATATGGATATTTACAATCGCTTTGCTTTGGGTTCAGTATTGAGTATGCGGGAGGTATGTGCGCATCGGGCAGGTGGTGGTCGCACACGATCACGTCAATACCCAGCGATTGCGCATAGGTAATCATCTCCACCGATTTTATACCGCAGTCCAGCGTTATCAGCAAGGTGTATCCGTTGCCATGTGCAAAGTCTATCCCTTGTTTTGAAATGCCATAACCTTCACGATACCTGTGCGGGATATAGTAGGACAGTTCCCCCGTATAATTTTTTTTAAGAAAAGAATAAAGCAGCGCAACAGAGGTAGTGCCATCCACATCGTAGTCTCCGTACACCATTATCCGCTCATGCCATTCTATGGCTTCGCTGATGCGTTCCACGGCCTTTTGCATACCCTTCATCAGGAACGGGTTATGTAAATGGGACAATTCAGGCCGGAAGAATAATTTCGCGCCTTCATAATCCTTTATGCCACGTAGCGCAAGTATCCTGCATATAGCAGGCTGTATATTCAATGCTTCATAAAGCCTGTTTACCGTTTCCTCGTCTGCCGGTTTTAAGGTCCATCGTTTTTCAGGCTTCATTTCCAAAATCAAGTTGTTGCACGGTGTTGTGATACTCTGTTACCCATTCTCCCAGCGATTGGCAGAAGCCGTCATTTCCGGCGTTCACAAAAAAATCGCCTTCGTTCATTATGCGCTGCAATAGCCGGTCTTGCGCCTGTATGCACTGTATGGCAGTATTGTAGGGCGTATGGCTGAAAGACACCATTTCATAAACCGATACAAATTGTTCCGGGTAGCGCTTGCCCAATTCCTTTTCTATTTTCTTCCGTTCCAGGAACATAGGGTCGGCCACTTTATCGCGCATCTCGGTAAAGTTAAGCAATGCAAGCTGTGCAACAGCATCGCCGTTTGGTTTTCTTCTTGCCTCGTATTCGTTAAGCAGTTGCGCCCAATTGACCTCTCCCCGGCCCTCTCCACTTCGGCTATCGCTCAGTGCAGGCTCGGAGAGGGAGCTATCCAGCAGCCCAGCCAGGATGGTGCAATCTTCAAATCCCGCATTCATACCCTGCCCGTAAAATGGCACTATGGCATGTGCCGCATCGCCTATGAGCGCGCTTTTATCTTTATAATGCCACGGGAAAATATGCGTAGTGATGAGCGCGGAGGTGGGGTTGGTAAAAAAATCTTCCAGCAGGCCGGGCATCAATGCTTTGGCGTCGGCAAATTGTTTATCAAACAGGGCAGTTACATCCTGTTCCGTCTTTAATTTTTCAAAAGACATTTCCCCCTCAAAAGGCATAAACAGGGTGCAGGTAAATGTGCCATCGGTATTGGGCAGCGCTATCATCATGTACTTGCCGCGCGGCCATATATGCAATGCGTTTTTCTCCATTACCCATTCACTGTTTTTGCCTGCCAGTATGCACAATTCCTTGTAGCCATATTCCAGGTACACCTGGTCGCAGTTCACCCTCGGCATGTGCGTATAGCTTTCGCGCAATGCCGAGAAAGCCCCATCTGCGCCAAACAGCAGGTCAGCCTGCACTATCTTCTCCTGATTATCATGCTGAAAATGAAGTTTATTGCTGGCTACTTCTACCTGCGTGCAACGATGCTCAAAATGTATATTGGCGCCTTGTTTTTCGGCAAGGGTCATTAATTTTTTATTCAGTTCGCCACGGCTCACAGAGTATATCGCTTCATTGTTTTTGCCATACGGCTGAAATGCGGTATTGCCATCGGGCTGGTGCAGGTAGCGGCCATACATGGGAATGGCGATAGGTTCCATTTCCTCTTTAAGCCCGGCCAGTTCCAGCGCCTTCCAGCCCCTCGCACTCATAGCAAGGTTTATGGATTTGCCAGCCGAAATTGCCGCGCTCCGCATATCAGGCCGCCGCTCATAGATAGTTACTTCATAACCTCTCTTTCGTAAAATAATTGCCAGCAGCGAGCCTACCAGCCCAGCGCCTAATATAGTTACCTGACGGGACATAATATTATTTTGTAGCAAAATAAGGATAATAGCGGAAAGGGACAATGAGAATTGTATAATCAAAAGATTATAACATCATAAAAAATGTTTCTTCACATATTTATTAGTTTCACTGAAAATTTAAATACTTTCACCAATCTGAAAAATAAAAAGTTGAAATGAAATTCTGGAAATTGAATAAGAAAAAAGTATTCTTAATATGGACTCTATTTTTTATAGCTTCTTTTTCCTTTTTGTTTTTTGTTACTAAGAAGATCGAACCATCAATAATTTATTCATTGATTCTGTCAATCTTTTTTACGTGTATGGATGTATTGGGTGGGCTTATTTTTTTTGGCGCAATCGGAAGTATTATCAAAAATGAATCCGAGATTTCTATAGTCCCTTTATTTGATAATGGATACATAATAGAACTTCAAAATGAGGGTAAAAGAATAAAATATACAACTGAATTTTTAAAAGGAACAATATCAGATATTCCTGCAATAGTTACTTTCTATCATGATCCCCGCAGTCCATTTTCTACTTTATTTTTCACGTTCTCATTATCCCAAAATGGAAAGAATATTGAGCAGAGTATTTCATTTGATATGGGTTTTAACAGGAGACTTAAAAAAGATATAAAACCCGAAGTGCTAAAATTCATTTCGGATATAAAGGAAAAGGAATACCAGTAAATTACAAGAGATTACTAAGGTCAAATTTTTTTAAGAATCTGTCAACCTCTTTGTTCTTTGGGTGCATAGCATTAATGGAAGCCCCATTATTAAGCTCCTTATTAACTGTAATTTTTAAGCTGTACTTTTCTTTTCCCTTTGTTGCGGGTTTCAACATTGTTTTCATTATGTAAATTTAAGTATTATTTTCTTTTTACCAAAAAAGCATCATAATCTTTAACAGTTCCCTTCTCAAAATGCTCTATTATCTCGTCAGCTTCAAACATTCCCGAAATATCAAAATCTTCAATCAGCGTATCGTAATTTACATTGATAGCCATTCTGTATAACCGGGTTCTTATTTTATTGCTTCCTTTTAAAACAATGTGGCAATCAGGATATTGAAATGAAAACACAAAAGCAGCGGCAACTACCGTAGCAAGAACCTTTTCCATATCCCCATTATTCGTAATTACCCATGCATCTATCCTTCCATCTTCTTTTACATCACCCAATATACAATTGTAAAAAGATGGATTAGCCTCCGTCTGGTGAAAGAGTATTGCTTTTAAAATTTCGCCTTTACTACCTACGCTTATAAACTCAAAGTAATCATAAGCCATTGAGACGGAAACATCATACTTAGAGTAATGCATCTATATAATTTTTACATTTATAGATGCAAAGTTATTTTTAAAAATCAATGCTCCAAAAGAGTACGCCTTATAAATACAAACAGGGCCGCCAAAAGCAGCCCTGTTGTAGTTAAAATAAAAACTGGTTAACGCATACTTATGTCACAAGAAGTAGCGCCATTTGTATATGATACAGAAAGCTGGTGGGTACTAAAAAGTTCACCGCTGCCGCTATAGGTATTTGCACCTATTGTTTGTGAGGGTATAGTTAGAAGTCCCGTAGCGCAACTGTATGTACCAAACACCTTAGCCCCTGCATTGGCAAAATTATTGAACCATACTTTGTTTACTACATTTGGGTCGTTATATACGCTGTCTGTATAATAAACTCCGGGAGCACAATCTGAATTGCAATTGGTGTACTTACCTAAAAGCGGCCCTGTGCAGGGTGGTTGCGCTTGTATGGTCAGGTTGAATGGATATGTTTTTTTGATGCCGGTAGCTGTAGTAGCCGTAAGTACCATAGGGTATTTGCCGGGAGTGGCGCCCGCAGCCGTTGTATCATAGATGACAAGCATGGTAGTATAAGTAGGGATACCACTCGTAACCCAAGTTGTGTCAATAGCAATTGAAGCCGGAAGCGCAGACAGGGATAGGTTAACTACGTTCTGGGATGAATCGGAATATTGCACGGTTAATTCCATTTCTGTTTCCCCGTAATAACTACCGTTCTGGATGGTAACGTCATGGATGCCATTCACTAAAAAAGAAGGCCCCTGCGAAATAATGGTCGTATTATTTGTGGTTTTGGTACATGCGGCTAATAATAATGCCGTAAACGAGATGAGCAAACAGGTTTTTTTCATAATTTTTTTGTTTTGAGTGTGTAAATATTAACTTTTAGCAATAACCTATTAATCAGCATTTAATTATGCTTGGAATAAATAACGATTATATAAAGCAATTATTGTGCCTAAAAAGCAAATGCCGTAAAATACTTTACAGATTATTCCGGTTGCAATATGTTTTCCTTTTTTGCGGGTGCGGGTACAATAGCGAGGTCCCGTTCTGCCTGTGCAAATTTTTCCTGCAGGCGTTTTAGCTGCCGTTCTCCATCGGTTATCAGTTTTTCCAGGTGCTCCCTAAGCTCTGCCGCTTTTTTACCCGGGGTTATGTTTTCAATAGCTATTTTAAAATCAGCCAGTTTTTCTTCTTCTTCTTTAATATCTTTTTCCAGCCGCACTACCAGGTCTTTTGCCTGGGCTATACGCGCGGCTTTCTGTGCTTCCTCATTCTTTTTGCGTTGTTCCCAGTATTCATCTTTACGGGTGAAAAAATATTTCCTTGCAGCCGTAAAATCTTCCCACATTTTATCGCCATGCTCGCGGGCTATGGGGCCTATTTTTTTCCATTCCTCCATCAGGTTCATCATTTCACCGGTAGCTACTCCCCATTGGGTTGCATATTTTAATTCTTCGGCGCGTTCCAGCAACGCGTTTTTCAGCTTATAGTTATTTTCCTGCTCCATCCTTATGGCCTCGGTATATTGCCTGCGGGCTTCAAAGAAATGATCCTGGCTTTTTGTGAACCTGTTCTGCAATTCATCGGCTTTCTCCTGCGGTACACGGCCCGCTTTTTTCCATTCTTCTTTAAGGGCTAAATAAGCCTGGGTAGTGGCGTTCCATTCTTTACTTTCCTGCAGCGCTTCCGCCCTTTCCACAATCGCCAGTTTTATAATATAGTTTTGTTCCTGCTGCTGCTGTATTTTAATGGAATGCTCCCGTTTCTTATCAAAGAAAGCGCTCTTGGCGGCTACGAAGCGTTGCCACAATTCTTCATTTTTTTTGTTTATAGTATGGCCTATGGTTTTCCACTCTTCGGTAAGCCGGTGAAAGGCTTCCGTGGTTTTCTTCCAGTCTTCCGACTTCGCTATAGCCTCGGCCTGTTCCACAAGGTCTATTTTCAGGTCCAGGTGGTGGAGCATGTCTTTTTCGTTATCTTCATGGTGGTGGCGCTTACGCTCATGAAAGGCTTTACGCGCGGCCTCTACCCGGTTCCACAGTTTATCATTCCTGTTTTTATCCACATGCCCCGCCAGTTTCCATCTATCTGCAATGTCCTTAAATACCTGCGTTGTTTCTTTCCATTCATCGCTTTCGGCAAGGCTTTCAGCAAGCTGTGTAAGTTTTAATTTGGCTTCGTAGTTTTCCTGCGATAAGGTATAAATGGTATGTTCCCAGTCATGCACCAGCAGCGCCAATTTTTCAAAGTCTCCGAGCGCGTTTGAGTGGTGCAGGAATTCTTTTACGCTTACCACCTTGTCGGCCAGTTTCAGTTTGTCGTCTGTGGCAAGCCATTCCACCTCCATTTCTATTACTTTTGCCTCCACACCGGCAAATTTTTCGACCAGATTTTTTACTACGGTATCAGCATTTTCAGGAGAAATTTTAGCTATGCTACGCTCCTTTATATTGCTATTCGCGCAGAGTATTATCTCCCCGTTTTCTTCCAGTTTAAATAATTGCTTCCCTACGAAAGATTGCTCATTCCACCAGTTCAGAAGATCAGCATTTTGTTCCTGCGACATAACACTTTCGGTTTTATTAATAAACAGCTACTACAGGAACGATAAGAACGTTCCTGAAACTATACGTGCAAGATAATGCTTATTGTTTATATATCCTAAAACCCCAAACCCCTAAAGGGGCTTCCCCTCATTTTCTATAAACCCCTGCCCCTAAAGGGAACCACAATTTAGCTGATACCATTATTTCAAAAGCATCTATTAATTGTGCAGTTTTATTTCCATTGGATAGACTACAATAAGAGAAAATGAGGGGAAGCCCCTTTAGGGGTTTGGGGTTTGGTTCTAATTGTTCCCGAAAACCTTTTTGAGCAGGTCGTTGACCCGCGCTGCGGGGTTCATACGTATTTTCGCCTCTTCATCTGCTATGTAAATAAAAACGCCATTGAGCGCCCGTTCGGTAACATATGCCTGGAGGTCGGGGTTCACTTTCTTAAATGTTGTTGGCAGGCTGTTGTAGGTGTTGAAAACGGTAGCCCAATACTTTGTTGCGTTTACTTTTTCCAACGCCTCTTCTATTACCGGCTTGAATGCCTTAGTTAATGCCGCAGAAGTTTTGGCTTTCAGGTATTGCGTGGCTGCGTCATTGCCGCCTTTCAGAATATTCAGGCCATCCTGGATACTCATATTTTTTATCGCATCCACAAAAATATCCAATGCCTTGCCCGAAGCGTCTTCCGCAGCCCTGTTCATAGACAGTATGGCATTGTCCACCTGGTCGCCCAGGCCCATTTGCCTTAGTGTGTTCTCCACTTTTTTCGCCTCCGGCGGCATCAGTATTTTTATCAGGGCATTGCCAAAAAAGCCATCCACTGCCGATACTTTGCTCGTGGCATTCTTTGCCCCAACACGCAACGCCTCCCGCAACCCGGCAGATATGTCTGCTTCCGAGAGGGAACCGCCATTGCTACCTTTGCCCTTGTATTTTTCAAGAGTCCGGTCCGCATCATTAGCAAAATCGCGGACATTCTGTGCATGAGTATTGCCGGCAATGGCGAGGAATATGCAGATTGCCAGTATTGCATTTTTAAGTTTGTTCATAGAAATTATTTTGTGTAGTTATTTATCAAAGATAATACCGAATTCAGGAACGATGACAAAATAACTTCCTCAACCTGACTTGTTCTTTTCCATTTTTTCGGCGTTGCAAAAGTCTTTAAATAGCTTGTGCTATTCTCAGATTTTACGCCTTGAAAAAAAGAAAAATAACTGCGCCGGCTTATGGAACTTATTTTGTCAACGTTCCTCAATGGCCTGCACCACTACCGGTTCCATTACCGGCGCCACCACCCGTTCCACCACCTTTACCGCCGTTACCATTCCCGTTTCCTTTACCCTGGTCACCGCCCTGGTCATTATCATCACCACCTTGTTTCAGGTTTTTAGTTCTGTCTTGCTCGGTGGGTACAATCGGTTTATCATCCATATGCTTTGTCTTGCCAAAGTCTGATTTCCCGAAACGATAGGTAAATGTCAGGTTGCCTACCCGTGTTTCTTTTACACGGTTAATAGTTTCATTGTAAGCGGCAAGTTTGTAGTCGGTAATAAAATGATGGGTATTGAATATATCTGAGCAGTTAACTACAATTGTGGCTTTGTTTTTCCATAGTGTTTTACGTATTGCAGCATCCATCCACCAGGCCTGTTCCATGGTTCCCTGCGCTATCACCTGGGGCGAGGTGTAATTCACGTTTACCTGGAAAGAGAAACTTTTCGGCAGTTTAAGATTGGAATTTATTTTACCAAACCACGTAAAGCCACTATTATTCGATAAATATTGTGTTTCCAGCGGGTTGCCGTTACCAATCAAAAGCTGGTTTTCAAACAAGTTTACATTTGCTGTAAGGTCCCATATGGGCAATAGCTGGAAGTGGCCGGTACCCTCGGCGCCATAAGTAGTGCCTGATGCAATGTTTATAGGTGTGGAAAACAACTCACTGCTGGAGACACCATATTTTTCAGCATCAACCTCCGAAATAGGCGTAGTAATGGATTCAATCAGGTTTTGTGTATAGGAGTAATAAGCGCTTAATATAAAGTTATTTCCCTTTTTATCTGCCCTGCTGTAGCTGAATTCAATGTTATTGATAAATTCAGGAACAAGGCCGGGGTTACCTGTATTTACAGTACCGGGATTAGAAAGATCCACAAAAGGCAATAGCTGCCTGAATCCGGGACGGTTTGTGCGGCGGCTGTAGTTGAGATAAATGCTTTCCTGATCATCGAGCTTGTAAGAAACAAAAGCCGATGGGAAAAGGTTTAAATAATTGTTTTGAAAAGTAGCGTAAGTCGGTACATCGCCATATCCGCTGTATATATTGTCTTCAAGCCTTAAACCGGCCTGGTAACTGAATTTGCCAAGCTGGTCATTCCAGTTTATATATGCCGCGTGGATCTGCTGGGTATAATTATATATCGCAAGCAGGGATTGATCGGTAATTCCCGGCAGCGGGTGCAACAAGGTGCCATTTGATAAGGCCGTATCAATAACAGGGTTGTTAGTGCTGTTATACCAATAAAACTGTGATTTAAAACCCAATCCCAATTTGCCATTCGTAGTGAATAACGGATCAGTATAATCCGCCCATATATTTGCGGAGCTATTTGTGCTGGTGCCCGGTGCATTATCAGTTATATTATAAACCGCCGCATTAGCTCCGTTCACTAAAGTATCAATTTGTGTATTATAATATTGCTTAATTATACGGTAATTGTAGGCATACGTTGCATCGAAACTCAGTTCCTCATCTTTCTTTTGGAACTTATGTTTATAATCAATAGCAGTAGATGTTGAAAATGGCCCGCCACCCTGGCTCGAAAAACGGTTTTCCTGTAGGATAGGATTGCCATTAGGCACTATTGTATTATAGGAAGGAGTATTGGAAACAGTATAAGAAGAATTGTCAGTGAAACTGAAATCCATTTTATTTATGTTTTGTGTAAGGGTTATTGAGTTGTGCTTATCAGGGTCAAAGGAGGCGCCAATGGAATTAAAATACCCATCAAATGTGCGTGGCACATTCTCATAAGTGTGAAAATTCTGGAACTGGCCTCCCGTTAAAGTATCTTTATTATACCGGTCTGTGGTTACATTATTATAGCTTTGGTTAAGCCGGAAGCTGCTGTTCAGGAATACAGTCCATTTTCCTTTGCGTGCATTAAGGCCCAGGTTGCCGTTATATTTATCATGGGTACCGGCGCCTACAGTTACATTTCCATTCATGCCAAAGCGGCCATCTTTTTTAGTCACAATATTTATAATGCCGGTACTGCCCTGGGCGTCGTACTTAGCTGATGGGTTGGTTATTACTTCCACGCTTTCTATGCTGCCGGCAGGCAGACTTTGCAATGCAGACGCCACATCTGTACCAAGCAACGTAGATGGCTTTCCATCTATCAGGATGGTTACATCGCTTTTGCCACGTAAGCTCACATTGCCGTCAACGTCAACGGAAACAGATGGTACATTTTGCAGCACATCCGCCGCGCTTCCTCCTGCCGTGGTTGTATTTTTTTCAACATTGAATACTTTCTTGTCAACCTTCAGTTCCATTATCGGTTTTTCACCTACTACCTGTACTTCTTTAAGATTATTTTCAGTTTCCGTCATCTTAATGGCTCCTAACTTTTTATCCGGGGCGTCGGCAGTTATCTGCACGTCCATAAATTTTGTAGCCAATCCCATGTACTCTATGCGCAGGCGGAAATTCCCGGTACCGGTCGGTTTAATGGAAAAAGTACCGTCGTCTTTTGTGAGGTCTCCATTTACAACGCTTGAATCCATACGCAACAGGGTAACCGTAGCATAGCCAAGCGGGTTTTTTTGGGCATCAGTGAGCTTGCCGGAAATACTACCTGTTGTTGGCGTTGTTGTTGTTTGTGCAAATACCACCAATGTTGGCAACAGGAAAATCAGCAGGAATAAAGGAAGTCTTAAAACGTTCATAAATAGACTAATAACTGCGCAAATTTGATAGAATTATGGGACAAAAAAGGTTTTGAAAAAATAAAATATTGTTAATGCCCGAATATCAGTAAAAATGTCCTGATTACTATATAGTAACGATATAGGAATAAATCAAATCACTAACCTAAAACCCTATTTTTTCTTCGGTAAGATATACATTCCGGTCAGCGGCGTTCCGCACCACCAGTTCTGCAATGAAGCCGGTAAGAAAACACATGCTGCCTATCACCATGGTGGTAAGCGAGATGTAAAACGCGGGTTTATTGGTAAGCGGTATATTATTGCTTAGTTTGTCGAAGATGAGCCAGATAACAAAAACAAAGCCCGTAAGAAACATGAACGACCCCAATGTGCCGAACAAGTGCATAGGCTTCTTCCCAAACCGGCTCACAAACTGGATGGACATCAGATCAAGGAAACCATTGATAAACCTTTCCCAGCCAAATTTGGATACCCCGTATTTACGCGGCCTGTGCTGTACTACCTTCTCTCCTATCTTATTGAACCCTGCATGTTTTGCCAGCACGGGTATAAAACGGTGCATCTCGCCATATACTTCTATGCTCTTTATCACTTTACGCTTGTAGGCTTTCAGGCCGCAGTTCATATCATGCAGTTTTATGCCGCTGAGCCAGCGGTTCACTGCATTGTACAATTTTGAAGGCAGGTTTTTAGTTACCGCATTATCATACCGCACTTTTTTCCAGCCGCTTACCAGGTCGTAGCCATCCTGTATTATCATGCGGTATAGCTCCGGTATCTCGTCCGGGCTATCCTGCAGGTCAGCGTCCATAGTTATTACAACTGCGCCCCTTGCTGCTTTAAACCCTTCGTACAGCGCAGGGCTTTTACCATAATTGCGTTGGAATTTAATTGCTTTTACCACAGGGTATTGCACTGCAAGCTGTTTTATCACATCCCAGCTATTATCGTTGCTCCCGTCATCTATCAGTATCACTTCATGCGCGTATTTATGCTCCCGGCATACCCGCTCTATCCAGGCCACCAGTTCCGGCAGCGATTCTTCCTCATTGTACAAGGGTATAATTATAGAAATGTCTGGTTGCATTGGTGCGCTAAAATAAGAAAAACCCCTGACCCCTGAACAGGAACTTTTAATTATGCAGGTTCAATATCATTAAATTTAACAATAGCTATTCAATTATTTAACCATTGGTTATTTCACTTTCTTTTGTTTAAACCCTATTTTCACTTTTGGCCGTTCTACATAATTGATGAATTGGTCTAAGTAATCAAATACAACTTGTATAGTTAATCCCTGGCTGCCTACTTCCCTTTCAATCTTCTCCATCCGCAATAAAAGGTCTTTATTGCTCATCAGCATTTCCCGCATTTTCGTAAATATCCTTATTATGCGGATGTTCACTTTTATAGCAATATCGCTGTTTAATACACTGGAGAGCATGGCTACACCTTGCTCGGTGAAAACATAAGGTAGTTTTCTTCTGCCTCCTCTGCCTTTCTTTGATATCGCAGATTGCGATATCAAGTTTTCAAATTCAACACTTGTCAATTGAAACATAAAATCATCAGGAAATCTATCAGGATTTCTACTAACAGACTGATTTAATACACTTGTAAGAACATCGTAAAGTTCTGCTAAATCACTATCTAACATTACATTCTGCCCTCTAATAATGTAGATTTTATTTATCAGAGCTGCTTCTGAAACAACTGATATTTCTTTATCCATGTGACACGTTAAAATTTCTTTGTTATAACAGATTGTGATATCAAAGGAATGATATTGTTCCTTCTTCAATCTTGATGTCACAAATTGTGACATCAAGATTATTGAGGCGCTGATATTGCACCTCAAATTTTTGCTAATAATGCTTTTTGAGGTTTCATTTTGAAACCTCAAGATTGGAAAAGTACTCAAAAATTATCCCCGGAAGTAATGGGCCGTTGACCATTCTTTTTTGCAATGGCACCTCCTATCAAAGAAAAAATGGCGCCCCAAAATAAGGTGCTGAACAAGGCCCCTGCGATTATCATAGTAGTCCAGTATTTTTTCATATATCCTAACGTCATTTCTATCTGTTCATCAGTTACATTAGATTTCTTTGCCATTTCCTGGCGCACCATATCCATAACCTTATCCTTCATGTCAGGAAATACAAAGACCTGAACAATACTCCAAACTACCATGATCAAAGCCACGATCATAGCCATTTTAAAACAACTGCCGAATACGTTGCCAAATGTAACATAACCATCATTGGCTTTTGAAAAGGCTACCGCATTCATTATTATGCCGATCAAAAAGGGAACTTGCGCAACGTATTTCATTTCGCTGCTCTTAAAAGCAAGGCCTGTAAGGTAAAGTATCAATCCTACTATTACCATTACAATAGCGGTAATTAACCCATACGTGAAGTGTGTTTGTTTCTGTTCCATAATTTTTATTTGTTTAGATGAAGTTGATGATGATTAATTATACCCAAAACTTTTCCGCTTAACTTTTTCCCTATAAAGGGGTTATTACGGCTGGCCGATACAACTTCATCCATCGCCAATGTATTGTGGCCGCCGGGAGTAAATATAGTAAGCGTAGCCTTACTTCCTTTTTTTATTATCGCTGTCTCCAGTCCGAAAATATCTCTCGGTATGGTTGACATTGCCTCCACAAGCCGCTCTATGCTTATGTAGTCTTTCAATGTATCCCAGAGTATATTGAACGCGATCTCCTGCACAGCCATGCCATCTGCAGCATATTCAAATTCTTTCGCTTTCGCGTCCCACTCCTGTGGCCGGTGGTGCGTGGCAATGCAATCTATTACGCCCTCTTTCAATCCTGCTATAAGCGCCAGCCTGTCTGCTTCGCTGCGTAGCGGCGGCGATACTTTATACATACTGTCATAACCCGTAAGCGACTCATCGGTCAACGCAAGGTGATACGGTGTAACCGAACAGGTAACCGCCAGCCCTTCCGCTTTCGCCTTGCGGATCATCTCCACAGATTCCGCGTTTGTAATACCGGTAATGTGCAGTTTTGAGCCTGTGTAGCGCACCAGTTCTATATCGCGGTGAACAGCCAGGGTTTCCGCCAGCGCAGGTATCCCTGCCATGCCCAGCGAAGTGGAGACAATACCTTCATTCATCAAGCCGCCGGCAGATAAGGATGCGTCTATGGGCATTTGTACAATAATACCCTTGAACGCCTTTACATATTCCAGCGATTTCAGCGCCAGGTTGGTGTTCTGCACCGGCTTCCAGCCGTCTGTGAAAGCTATGGCGCCGTTTTCACGCATGTCCAGCATTTCCGCCAGGTCTTTGCCATCGGTATTTTGCGTTACCGTTCCCAACGGGTGCAGCCCGACCACATTACCTTTGGCTTTCTGTAACACATATTGTATGATTGATTTGGTACTTAATGCCGGTTGCGTATTAGGCGCAAGCAGCACATCTGTAAACCCGCCGGCAGCGGCACAGGCAAGCCCGCTTGCTATGGTTTCTTTATGCTCAAAACCCGGCTCGCGGTAATCGGCAAACACATCAACCCAGCCGGGGCTTACACAAATCCCTTTGCCTTCTATTACCTGATCTGCATTTGATTTAATGGAGGATGCAATATTTTTAATGATCCCATCTTCGACCAGCAGGTCAACCACTTTATTATGAAACCCCGACTGCGGGTCTATTACCCTCGCTTTGCGAATATGCACCTGCATTTTGCTGATAATTTCTTTTAGAGAAAATAAAGGTATAAATATTACAGTTAAACACAACAACTCTGGGGAAAAATGAGCTAATGAAACAATATACGCTCCGCTCAAATAGCCCCGACCTTCAGGTCGGGGAATGATAAATATAGTGTTGGCTTTAGCCGAAATACATTACATGAGCAATACCTTGTACAAGTGTTTTTTGGCTAAAGCCAACGAGTATTTATTTAAAACACGGCCTGAAAGCCGGGGGAACTAAAAAAGAAATTAGTTTACAAATCAGTGGTGTATAAGTCTTCCTCATCTCTGAGGAATGCAAAAGAGTCTGAATTTTCTATTAAATGCTCTATCCCTTTTTGCAGTTTTCTTTCTTCTGTTTTATTGAGCATAAATTCAGCAAAATCGGCCACTTCCTCTCCTTTGTCTAACGGCATTTTTTTCAATGCGGTCACCGTTTTTTCAATTACTTCTTCCTGGGACATTTGTACTGTTTATTACAAATTTACAGATTATTTATAAAATTTTGCAGGGCTTTTTAAAAAGTATTATTTACGCCACTGCCACCTGTTGCTGCCGCGCCAGCAAATAGGTCTCCACGGTAAGCCACAACAGCGCCAGTATCACGCATACTTTCCAGAGGGGGAAATTGCCGCTGTTTTCATTACCTGCAATGGTGCCATTGTCTTTAATGTCCAGCCACTTCACATTGTCCCCTTTCCACTCGTTCTTCAGCGCGCCTATATCCCTGAAATCCAGCAACGATTCGCGCTTGTCCTGGTTCAGGGCTACCTGCGTGGTGTCTGCGTCATTTGCCGCGCTCAACGCATAGAAACCCGGCTGCTGCACTGCCTGGTCCACAAACACATCAAGCCCGGCGCCATTGGGACGTTGCGGCGGAATGATGTCCATGCCTTTGCCAAACACATGCACCGTATTCCGTGCGGTTACATTGGCAAGCGTCAGGTAAACGGGTTGTTGCGCGCCGGCGGTAATGGCATATATATTGCTGCTGCCGCTCTGCATGGCCATTTCGTACAGGAATGGAGTGAAAAAATAACTGCCCGGAAAATTCCCCGATTGCAGGTCAGCGGAAGTGGCGCATATATACAACTGCCCCTTGGATGGCGTATATCGCGCCAGCAAAGGATCGCCATTCCTGAAACTTAGCACCGACTGCTGGTTGGCGTCCAGGCCGGCATTGATAATATAATGCCAGTTAGCCACAGGCAGTTGCACATTCTCCGGTATTTTCTCAAACAGGTCTTTTACAAGCGCGCTTCCCTGTTGCAGCGAGCTTGCTGTCTGCACAGCAGTATCTATCCCGCCAATGCTGATGTCCCCCACCTCTTTCAGCCCATCGTTCATAGCCTGGAAGTTGCTCGTTCTGCCGGGAAATATGCAGATACTCTGGCCCTGTTGCAGCGCGTCATTGAGGGTTTTTCCCAATGCCTCATCTATATGGCTTATGCCGTTTAGTATCACCAAATTATATTCTTTCCAGTCTTTAGGCGCAGCGGCCGCGTCAGCATTATTCAGCCGGAAACCGTTGTAGGCCCTGAATGCCGCTTGTATGTATGGATTCGGCTGCCCCTCATTCAGCACCAGCACCGACAGGTTGGGCGCGCTTCTCGCCGTTATCCTGAATGTATCGTCAAAGCGCATTCCTGCGTCATTCACCGTAAGTTCTATCTTTTGCCAGTTTGCATCATTTACCTGGAAGTTCAGCGTATCCACGCTTTCCTGTTTATCAGAAAAGTTGAGCGACGCCGCGCTTTTTACCTGCCCGTTTATCACCAGGTTCAGCACGGGGTTTTCTTTTGGCGCTTTGCCTTCCATACGGGTGCGTACCACTAAGTAATTGCTTTTGCCTGTTTGCAGTACCGGCGTGGTGAGGAATGCGGTGTCTATATAAATATCCTGCGCTTCATCCGTTTGCACGGGTATGCCGTAGAATGTAATGTTTTTCATCAGCGCTTTGTCGGGTTGCACCGGGAACGCGCTTTGCTGGAAGTCGGAATAATAATACACATCGGCGCCGCTATAGCCCTCATTCTGCAACATGCTTTGCGCGAGCGCCATTGCCTGGTTCACTGTTTTCGAGGCCGCGCTCACATCTGTTGCATTTATCTCGCTATATACCTTATCAGCAGGTTCGGCATGGTAGCTTGCGGGCTTATCGTTGGTGAGCAATATAAATTTGGTTCCCGGCGCCGCGTGCTGCACCTGCTTCCTTGCCGCCTCTTTTGCTATGTCCACCATACTCCGCGCGCCTTTCCGCGCACTCATGCTGTAGCTGTTATCCAGGTATATGATCTGCAACCTGTTTCCGCCGCCGGTAGTATTATTGTGGTTAAAGAACGGCTGGGCGAAAGCCAATATCAGGCTCGCCAGGAACAGCAGGCGCATAAGCAAAAGCCACTTATAGCGCACCTGGCTCTGCTTGCGGCTGTTCAGTTGTATATTCTTCAGGAACCGCGTATGCGGAAACAGCACGGTTTTGTACTTGCGCAGGTTAAACAAGTGTATCAGCACAGGTATAGCCAGCGACAGCCCTGCAACCAAAAAAAGCGGGTATAAAAAGCTCACCGGGCAAATATAGGGTAATGTAAGGAATGTGAAAGTTGGGGAAATGTGAAAGAAACCCGTATTTGGTACCGTTCTGCTTTTATTTTTTGCTTTAACATGGGCAGCCGCGAAAGTGGCGGAATACATCAGCGATGGGTGCAGCCCATCGCTCAATAATTGCCGGTATGCTCGTGCATAAGTTTTATACATGACGGGCTTGTCATGTATAAAAAATGGCATTATCTTTGCATGATAAAGAGGTCATTGATAAACATTATACATGAAGAAGATAAACAAAGCAGATACCGGAAAGGCATTTAATGACTTGCCTTTTTTACCCCCGGCAAAAGAAAAGCTTGAGACAATAAAGGTATTGCGCCAATTGGTTAAATCGTCCGTAGCGCTGGCGGAATTAAAGGGACTTGCAAATACCCTCCCCAACCCAAACATACTGCTGAATGCCATCATCCTGAAAGAAGCAAGGGCAAGTTCTGAAATTGAAAACGTGATAACAACACAGGACAAATTGTACCAGGCATTATCGGCGAAAAACACGCAAGTAGATGCTGCAACAAAAGAAGTGCTGCGTTATCGTGAGGCTATGCTATTTGGGTTTCATTTCATTCAGAAGAAAGGCTTTTTAAATACCAATGCCATAATTGAAACTCAAAAAGTATTGGAAGAAAACAATGCCGGAATCCGTAAATTACCCGGCACCGCACTAAGAAATGCGGCAACAGGAAAGGTGATATATACTCCGCCGGATGATTATGATACTATCCTCCGGCTAATGAAAAATCTGGAAGAATACTTAAACGAGGATGATGATATTTCACCATTGATTAAACTGGCGGTTCAGCACTACCAGTTCGAGAGCATTCATCCTTTTTATGATGGCAATGGGCGAACAGGTAGAATCATTAACGTACTATACCTTATCCTGCATAATCTGCTTGAAAGCCCTATTCTTTATTTAAGCGCTTACATTATTGATAACAAAGCAGACTATTACCGGCTATTACAGGAAATACGCCTGAAAGATAATTGGGAAGAATGGATATTATACATTCTAAAAGGAGTTGAAGCTACTGCGAAAGAGACCATCAGCCAGGTTCAGGAAATAAACAAGCTATTTATAAAAACACAGGAAAAAATAAAGAGTGAAGCCGAAAAATCATATAATAAGGAATTGTTAGAGCTATTATTTGAACACCCATACAGCAAAATTGATTACCTGATTGAAAGGCTTAAAATTTCAAGGATCACAGCATCCAAATATCTTAAAGAGCTTGAAAAATTGGGCATACTCCAATCTAAGAAAGTTTGGAAAGAGACATTATACATCAATACCGAGCTTTTTGATCTTCTTAAAAGGTGAAACCTTGCTGAAAGCGGTAATGCGTTATTACCAGGGCAGGGCAGGTGGAGCAAGACATGAACTTTACCGCTCCGATTGACGCCAAGTCCCCGAAAAGGGAGATTTGACTACGACGGAAATATAGTTATTTTATTCCCCTTCTACTACATAGTTTTGCATAATACTAAGTTGTATCACACTAAGAGAATACAAAATGTTACTGAAAGATAAACAAATTGCCATTATTGGCGCCGGGCCGGTGGGCCTCACCATGGCGAGATTATTACAGCAAAAAGGGTTGAACGTCACGGTTTACGAAAGAGATAAAGATCCCCAGGCAAGGATATGGGGCGGAACACTTGACCTGCATAAGCATTCCGGACAGATAGCCATGAAAAAGGCAGGGCTGCTGGAGCGATATTATGCTATGGCATTACCTATGGGTGTACTCCTGGCTGACGAAAAAGGAAGGATAATGTCCACAAAAGAACTTTCAACTGAGCAAGCTTATGATAACCCGGAGATCAACCGGAACGATCTACGGAAAATACTGCTGGATAGTTTAGTGCCGGGTACGGTTGTTTGGGACAACAAGTGTATCGGACTGGAAGCCTGTAATGGCAAATGGCTATTGCATTTCGAGTATAAAGCAGACGCGACCACGGATATAGTCATCGGAGCAAATGGCGGCATGTCCAGAATAAGGGACTACATAACCGACACTGAAGTGGAAGAAACCGGCACATTTATCATACATGGCGATGTACCACAGCCTGAACTGAAATGCCCGAATTTTTACCACTGGTGCGATGGTCACAGGCTTATGGCGGCTTACCAGGGTAATTTAATTGTAGCAAATCCTTATAATGGTGATTTCCTGAGCTACGGTGTAATTTTTCGAAAACCTGACGAATGGCTTCATCGGAATGGATTGAATTTTGAGGACAGGGACAGCGTAACCGCCTTCCTTTCCGAAAGGTTCTCCTCCTGGGATGAGCGTTATCGCTTGTTATTTCGCGCCACTTCGTTTTTTGCAGGCCTGACAACAAAGGTACTGCCGCTCGAAAAACCGTGGAAAAACGACCGGCCATTGCCGATCACACTGATCGGGGATGCCGCGCACCTGATGCCGCCTTTCGCTGGACAAGGTGTGAATACCGGGTTAGTGGATGCATCCATTTTAGCCGGAAACCTGACAGGCGGAAAGTTCGATACCATTGAGGCGGCAATTAGCGATTATGAACAGCAAATGTTCGTTTATGCTACAGCGGCACAAAGGGAATCGCGAGAAAATGAACTTGAGATGCGTGAGCGTGACTTTTCGTTCGATAGGTTCATTAATTAAATGACCTGGTCAAGTGCAGATAACAAATAAAAGTGGATGATTAATTATGAATAAAGCGTGTGATAGTCTGTGAGTAATGACAATGAGTAAGGTCAAACAGGTGCAGGTACGGGATAAGCATCAATAATTGGAATTTCCCTCCCATCCGGGTCTTGCCCTTCGCAGACCCGGCGGCAATCAGGGATCAAAAGCTAAATGAGCATTACCGCACACTTGGTAACGTAGGAATGCCCACAAGGCTTTTCAAAAAACCAATGCAATTAAAACTGTTTTTAAAACAAAAATGTAGTACATTTGCAACGAGTTTTTTCATTCATCATAACTCGCCAAGCTGCGGGGGCTTGCCGGTATCGGCACGGGGTCTGAAAGAACTCTTCTTTTTGCCATTACTTATCATCTACATATCCGTCAGTTCTGAATGGGCTTGCATTTTCAAGTGAAAAATAATTTTCCTTACTGTAGTAATTAGTCCCTCCATTATCATTTTTAAAATCGTAAAGGTCTATTACCAGGTCAAATTTATCTTTAAGAGCCATGTAATACCGGGGTTCATTTTTCAGGATATACCTTTGTAAAGCCCACATCAGGTAATCAATAATGCTTAATTCCGGGGTGTCCTGGCTTCTCAATATTTCACAGTTATAATTTATCTCTTTAGGTGTTTTTCGTTTTTCATTATCTCCTTCCAATGCTTTACTAACAGCATGTTTCAACCTTGCTTGTGTGTTTTTACCTCTTGCAGATAGCAATATTTGATAAAAGCAATCTTCATCATTTAGCTGTCCTTTCAGCATGTGATGTACTAAGTCAAAGTAAAATTCACTCTCATTTGCATTGTGCTTGGAATGAAATAAATCGAGTCTTTTACGACCTATAATTATAAAGGTTTTAAAATCCGGCAGGCTGCGGATAAATTCTATAAACTTAGACCTTATATCCTGGCTATCATTATTAGCATGTAAATACCATCCTTTGGGGTCTGTTACACACGGCAAAGTATTATAAAGCGGGTCGCTCTTAATTTTATCCTGAAAGTCTAAAACCGCCCTGCGTATAGTTTTTTTATCCTCAATCTCTATCATCCCGATTAATAATATCGGTTGAAATCCTTCTTCGCCAACCAGTATTTTTTTCTTTTTTGCATAAAATGAAGGGTCGCCGGATTCGTCAATAAAAAAGTATTTCTTTCTTTGCTCTGATGGCTTCGCAACTTTCATTTTTATTTTGTTTGGCTTTCAAAAGTAGAGTAAATATTAAAAACAAAGACTGTAGAAATTTTTTCTTCCCGGCCGGGTCTTCCCATTCGCAGTCCCCGGCGGCAACCAGTGATCAAATGCTAAATGAGTATTCCCACACACTTGGTAATACAACCTTACTACGCATTCTTTAAGCTGTACCATGTACCCTTACCAATTCCATTTTTTTGTAAATGTTGGGCGGCAACCAGGGCTTCGAGGTGTTTTTTTACTGTATTCCGGTTAGCTTTTGTTATGGTTACAATCTCGCTGTTGGTTATTCTCCCTCTTGATTTTATCAATTCTAAAATCTGCAATGATAGCTCCGGTAATTGTCCTAAAAGAAGTTTTTCTTTTTCCAATTTTACTTCAAGGCGATGCTTTTGCCGGCGCATGGCTCTCAGGAAAAACAGGATCCACGGCTGCCAGTTGGGAGTATCTGTTTTTAGTGTTCCCTGTGTTTGCCTTAACGATAAATAATAACCTTCTTTGCTTTGCTCTATCACCGCTTCCATAGAGCTGTAAGGAACATAAGCATAACCTGAACTCAACAAAAGCCACGTAGTCAGCACCCTTGATAATCTGCCGTTGCCATCCTGGAATGGATGTATCGCAAGAAATTCAACAATAAAAATTGCAGTTATCAGTACCGGGTGCAACTTTTTATCAGTAAGCGCTTGTCTTGTCCAGTCCACAAGTTCACCTATTCTTATTGGTGTTTCAAATGGGCTGGACGTTTCAAAGATAACTCCAAGGCTTTTGCCATCCGGGGCAAAAGCTGCTACCTGGTTTGGAGACTTTTTATACCTGCCTCTATGCCAGCTATCTTTTTCGCTATACCGCAAAAGTTCATCATGCAGCTGCTGGATATAATTTTCTGTAAACGGGATATGCTCATAATTCTGGAATACCAGGTTCATCACTTCGGCATAACCCGCAACTTCCTGTTCATCGCGGGTTGAAAATTTCTTGATCTTCAGGTTGCCAAGTAATGCTTCAACTTCTTTGTCGGTCAGCTTGCTGCCTTCGATACGGGTAGAGGAACCAATACTTTCAATGGTGGCCACCTTTTTTAATGAGCTTAGTTGCTCAGGTGCAAGTTGCCCCAAAGCCCGCCAGGCGCCTTTAAATTCATCAATTTCAGCTATCATTGCTAAAATATCCGGGGTTATTTGCAATGTTTTTATGATAACCATATATCCATAAATTTACCCACAAATATCCATAAGGTGAACGAATATCCATAAATTTACCCATAAATATCCATATACGACCGGAAATAATGACAGATTAATTTTTACATTTGGCCTCCTAAAACAAGAAAAACGTGAGATCAGAAGATATATTCGTTCCTAAGAAAAACGGAGTGGGCTGGACATTTAATTATGCAAACCCGTTATCTTATGGTATCATTATTGGTTTCTGCCTCTTCATCTATTTTCTACGCTATAAGTCCATTAACCGCTTTTTGTTTTTAATGAAAGCCTACATGGTATCTTTCTATAAAAAGAAATAAAGTTGTTCGGCATCGTTTCTTTTTCCCATTCTTAGTAAAACAAAAAAACTGTAAGAGGCATAAAGCATACATTTATTAATTGAGGGTTTTGCGGTCTTAATCTTAGACAATTTGTTTACGGTAAACAATATTGCTCTGCGCCTTTGCGAGAGACCTTTAGTTCACAATTTTACGCTATTCAGTTTTCTTATGGCGTGGTACAAAGGAAAGCCAATAACAAACTGCGCCATCCCGGTTATTGCAGCCACAGGATCGGAGACAAACACACTGATACAGATAAACAACAGAAACAGGATAAATACTGCGGGGATAACCACTTGCGGCTTCACTTTAAAACCCGTATAACCGGTATCCGCCATTCTTTTGCGGAGAATGAAAACAGTTGCCGTCCCGAATACCAATGCAAGGCTGTTGATGAATATAATGTCATTCAGTATTTTCTCAAAGGTTTTCAGAAAGAGCAGGGAGAGCGCCATTAGCGCGAAAAAGAAAGTTAGCGCAAATTCCTGGGTCTGTGTTTTTTCATTTACCCTTTTGAATATGGGCGGGAGAATATTATCCTCAGCCATAGCATAATATACGCGCGGGTTCGACATAAGAGATGTATTCAGGAACCCGATAACAGAAATGAAGATTAATATGGAAGTGACCTTAAACCCCGCCTCGCCCGAAAATTTCTTAGCCAGTTCTGCGGCTATCAATTCTTTCCCTTGCAGATGCTCAAAGCCAAGCGCCTGGCAGAAGGCAATATTTATAGCAATGTACAACAGCATAATGATACTGATGCCAAAAAATATAGCGTAAGGAATGCTGCGTTGCGGGTTCTTTATATCGGCTCCGAAATTGATGGTGTATTGGTACCCGTTCCACGAGTAAAATACGGGTATCATCGCCAGCCCCAGCGCTTTTAAAGGATTACCGCCCGGCTGAACAACGGTAGCAATGCCTGTATCCGCGCTTTTTGTACCAAATACCGCCAGGCACAATAATAATATCATCCCTATCTTTAGCACACTCAGCATATTCTGCACACGGGCGCTCATTTTAATGCCTGAAAAATTTACAGCGAACAGTACAACCATCATCGTGAATGCAATAAGCCTGGAGGCAAGTTCGGTTTGCATAGTAGCGGGCAAGACTAATGGCTTTATATATTCTGCGCCCACTAACGCTATTGCCGCCGCGCTGCCGGCAAGGGCTATCAACTGCGACCAGTTTATCATAAACGCGAATGCGGGATGATAGCAATGGGAGAAGATTTTATAAAACCCTCCGGCCACAGGCAGGCGCGAACCAATCTCCGCGAACGTCAATGCGCCGAAAATGCTGATGATACCACCTGCGACCCATGCCGTATAAAAAATAAAAGGCGTTCCCGCATTCCGGGCAACTATACCGGGAGTTTTGAAAATGCCAACCCCTATTACCAAACTAATGATGATCATAGTAAGATCAAACATGCCTAATTTAGATCGTATGCTCATAGGCCCCTTTTGGTTCTGCAATTTTCATATTCCTGGCTCGTTCCAAAATTTTCACATTTTCACATTTATTAATTTTCACATTCCCTCATTTTCACATTCCCTTTCACATTTTCACATTTCCCAATTTTCACATTACTCTGTCCACGGAATAGTCAATGTTGTGTCGTGAACAATAATGCCGCCACGGTTGCCGATTTCGATAGTCCCGTAGCGCGATGAAAATATTTCGGGCAGTGGCCTGTCGCCCGGCGCTGAAAGCCAGAGCCGCAGCAGGTGACGTTTTTGCGCGGCGTCCTCCCAGTCTTCAAAACCTGTGCGGTCATGCAGCAGTGCGTGGTTATATACAAACTGCATATCTCCCGGTTCCAGGCTCATAGACAAATTCAGCTTGGGGTCGTTGGCAAGCCGGTCAAACATATCCAGCGCCTCCACATGCAGTGGCGTAAGGCGCGGCGCATCAGGAAAGCGCTGCGCGGAATCAATATACTGCCGCTGGTAAAAGACAGTCAGGTAACCCTCGTACAAACTAAAAACAGGGATCAGCATATAGGGCAGCATACCCTCCGGCACTTCACCCCGGCGGTCTGTGGCTATGGGTTGCAGCAGGAGTTCCAACAGTTCAGGGCGTTGCCTGCGCATTTCGTTGAATATCGTTGATGCGCTTACTAATAGCGATACGCCGCCGGTCTTTGCTGTTTTCAGGCATAGCAGGCCCACCACATCAGCCGAGTCGGTATGAAAGGTCTGGCGTTCATTGGTCTGGTAAATGCGCGCGTTGGGGTCGCTGCTCTTTAGTCCCAGGTCGCGCACATGGCCCAGCATATGGCCCTTTGCGTTCTGCGATCTCGGGCTACCTATATGGCAGCCAAGCCCATAAAAAATAGTTCCCGCTTCCCGCTCGCTGTACCGGGCCACCGGCAGCCCATGCAGCAATGCAAATCCACGGCCCGCAATCAATTCTTTTCTTAATGCCGCCAGTTTTGGCGCCAGCGTTGGCAAAGGAAATTTTCCGGCAGTAAGAGCGCCAATATTTTCATTAGCAGCAAGCAAGGGCGCAGCAGCAGCTTCCAGTTCTGCTATCTCATCTGCGCTTAGTTGCAGCGTCCATTCATTTTTCCGCTGCTCCATATCCGGCCCATACCAGGTGGAAGCAAGGTGCTGTTCAGGTGGCAGTGATTGTGTTTCCATGAGGTTTGTTTTAAAATGTAAATGGGGGTAATGCTATTACTCATAAATAATAAAATCCAGTGGTTTTACCTTATGATGGTTTTTATCCGGAGCTACGCAAATTATGTTGTCAATTGTTAACCTGTCACCATTTTGCAAAGTTGCAAAGAATTTTTTTGTATCCTCGTCAAATATTGCTACACTATTGCTATAAAAACCTTTTCTGAAAATTTCTTTCTGATGCCTGATTACGCAAACTGTAAAGCTGTCTATTACCATTTTTGCATCAAAATCAACACCTTCAATATTTATACTCGCATATGGAGCTATCGAAACACTCATTTCTTTAGCAGAAATCAAGCCTCCTTTTTTCCCATTTAAAAATGCTTCAATAGGATTCTTTACTCTGTAACGGCTGCTATCTATCGTTATTATTTTACCATGAGGTGTTTTCTTTTTGACATAAATAGTTGCATACCCTTCTTTAGCAGGAACCACTTCATAGTTTCCCGGCGGCCCATCATATACTACCCCATTATTTATGGATAACGATATATTTTCTGAACTGCAACCTTCCACTAAAACCCTTATTGGATTATTGGCGCACAGGTAAAGTACATTCTGCCAACCATTCTGTATAACAACCCTCTGGCAATATGCAGAGAATGGTAGAAAACTGAACAAGAGTATATTTATGAAGCGTTTCATCGTTAATTGCTATAAAAATAATCAATTGTTGCAGTAATTCTCCTTTTTATAGGACACACTGTCCGATAAAATGTCCGATAAAGCATTTCGCATAAAATTTTATTCTTTTATCGGACACGCTGTCCAATAAAATGTCCGATAAATCATTATTGCAACCCCAAAACAATTATTCCATAGTCTTCATCAGTATAAATATCCTTCAGTTATCCTGCAGGGAAATGAATCCGTATTTAGCATAAAAACTTATTGCTACTTCATCTACCGGGTGAACTTATTCAAACCCATCATTGAGGCATGATTATTATATAACTTAAAAACTAAAACTTATAAAACAATGAAAAAAACACTTTACATCGCTACCGCTATATTAGTCAGCGCATTAGCCGCCTGTAACAACAATACCGGCACAGGCACCGGATCTGCAGATAGTACGCACATGAATCCCGGCGACTCATCTGTAACTACCACCACTACCATTACCCATCATAGATACACAGGTAATTTTAATCCCCAGCCAGACATGAAATACCTGGATCTGACAACAAAAAAACAAATCATCGTTCGTATAGATACGGTACGGGGTGAAGTTGTAAATGCAGAAACAAACGAACCTGTGGACCTGTTTGTAGAGCCTGTGCAACATGATACTATTTACGGGCAAACAGGGTCTGTGGTTAACAACTACATTATCAAAGATGAAAGCGGCGGCTACCGGGTTGACACCGTCAGGATCAATACTGTTGAGGTGCAAACTGTTACAGCCCCTCCAGACACAGAAATAGTACAAGCCGGTAAGTACAAGGAAAAGAACAAAAAAAATAAAGACAAGCTAAAAACTGATGATGAAAAAATTAAAGAGAAAAATGGTATTATAAAGGAGAAAGACAGATAATGAAGGCTAATGACTTAGAGAGGTGAGGGAAAAATATTCCTCGCCTTTTTTTATTTAGGAAATGCCGAAATAGAACAACGCCTGTAAAATAGAATTTGCTTACCCGCTAAAAAACAGTATTTTTAAAGTATATTGTATAGCAATGAACACCCCTCTGCTAAAAATACTTCCTGCTGAATATCTTGTCGAATATTCGGGTAAAGTCAAGATAGATTGGCATAATGTTTTCAGCGACCTGGGAGTAAAAAAAAAATACGCAGCAGCAGATTTTGAATATTATATACAATCATCGGCAACTTATTCTTCAAACATAGAAGGGAACAGTATTGACATAGACACCTATCTTAAAAACAAGAAATTCAATATCAAGTCCAAGCCGAAGGAAATGGATGAAATTGATGATTTGATCGGGGCATACAATTATGCTATGAAAACCGTCTTAAATCAAAAAACATTTCTTGAGGCGCATAAAATATTAAGTGCTACTATCCTTAGTTTGAAAAGCCAGAGAGGGAAATTAAGAAACCAGCAAGTGGGCATATTCAGCAATGGAAAGGTTGAATACATGGCTGTAGAACCTGAATTTATAAAGGAAGAGATGACAAAATTATTTTCCGATATTCAGGAATTAATACAGGCAGACTTATCGCACAAAGAGATATTTTATTATGCCTCAATGATACATTTGTTGTTTGAAAAAATACACCCGTTTATGGACGGTAACGGCAGGGCGGGGCGGCTGTTGGAAAAGTGGTTTTTAGCAGAAAAGACCGGGGAAAATGCGTGGTCTGTGCAAAGTGAAAAATACTACGCAAAACACAAGGCCGAATACTATAAAAACATTCACATCGGGCATAATTACTACTCACTGAAAATGGAAAAATGTGTGCCGTTTCTTTTAATGTTGCCAATGTCCTTAAAATAATCTCTTGAAATACAACGCATGAAACGACTGTTGTTCATCATCCTCATTTTCAACTCTTTTAGTATCTCTGCCCAATACAAACAGGCCCCGGATATTTATAAAGAGCGAAATGAAGTAAACCCGCAAATACTGAAAGGCAGTTATAAAGGCTTTAAAGTTGTAGAGTTTGGGCTGCTCCCTAATGGCATGTTTGACACAACCGCTATTTATGACCATCAATACTATCCTTCCGGGCTGATAATGGAAAACTCGCATTATGATTATGAGAAACCGGGTGATAAGACAGGCATACCCACCGGCAAAAAATTAAGCAGCCAAAAAGAAGGCAACAGGACAAAATATACTTACGATGCAATGGGTAATCTACTTTGTAAAAAAACTTACGAACTATTTCCCGCAAATTCACTTTTAGCCCTCATGGCAACTACCTTAAAGCCTGATGAAAACGAGGATTCAGAAAACCCCGGCAACTCTAAAATGGATAAGGGCAAGGAAGATATAGATTCCCTGCTCGCTGCCGGTGTACCCGAATTTGAAAGCATAACCTCCCAGGAAACCTTCACTTATAATAAAGATGGCAACCCCATCTATTCCAAAGATTCTGTAAAACAAACCGAGACTAAGTACCGCTATACCTACGATAAAAAAAAGCGGGTATCCATAAAACGCAAAACTACGGATGCAGGTTATTTATCAGTCTATGAATACCATTTTGGCTACGACAAGCGCAACAACCCAGATACCATAACCGTTTACGAATGCAAAGGAGATACTACGAATGTAACCGCTCCCAAAAACATAACTTATGCCACCCGCAGAAAGTATAATGCAAAAAACAAAATTACCTCGGAAGCATTCGATGTACATAATTTCAGGGATGTCTTTTCTAAGAAAAACTTATACACCTATCGTGATACTTTGATTATGAGTGTGATAACGCTGAATGCCAATAACGATACGGAAGCCCTCTATGAAAATGTCTATAACCAAAACAATAAGCTCTCTGAACAGAATAATTATCTGTTTAAAGACGGTAAACGGTATATGCTGAAACGGCAGGTACGCAGCTACGATAGTTCGGGCAATGTAAGTGAAGTGAGATACATCCAGCGAAACCCATTATCCTCACCAAACGAAACACTCTATAAAAAGGAGTTGTTCTTTTTGTACAAATAGCCTTTTCTTGTTGCAATATGTAATTAGTTGAAAATACAATTTGGTTTTACTTTTAGTCTATCTCAATATCATACTTACTCAAAAGACCTGCTATACCCGTATGAGAAAACCGGGCTTTCTTTATCTTGTTTATTTCCAGGTCCATTGAATAATTGTATGCGGTACGGAAATCGGTTTTTTCAATAATGGAGTTTTCAAATCTTGTGCCAGCCAGGTCGCAATGGTCAAAAACCGAACTGCCCAGGTCGCATTCCGTAAAATCCACCTCGTGCAGTATTGCATTTTTAAAAGTTGTCTTCCGCAGTTTTGCCTGGTAAAACGAAGAATAATTGAGCGTGCAGTTTTCAATATAAATGCTCATGCCAAACTTATCGCAATTGTCGAAGCGCAGGCCCAGCATTTTACAATCCCTGAAATTAATGTTGCGAAAGGCTGTTTTCACCAGTATTGCGTTACTTAAATTACAGCCTGCAAAAGTACATTCAAAGAACTTTATGCCGCCCAGGTCAGCGCCTGAAAAATCACAGTTATTGAAAGTACAGCATTCGTATTCACCTTTTGGCAAAGCTCGCTGCGTGTAGTCTTTTTTATCGTAGGTGTTATCAGTAGTTGCCGTTTCCATGCGGCAAAAATAGAAAATACTCCTATTCCATGTACATACGAATATGCTTTATTCATTAAAATATTCATTTGATTGAATAAAAATATATATGTTAATCCCGCAATTACCACTTGTTATTTCAATGTTAAGTTGTATGTTTGACGAATTGTTGGCTCAATTATTATTAGAAATAAAGCAATCTTGCAGTCGTAAATAAATAAAAAACTGAACGGTCTAAAACAGCTAATATGAAAACCATTACAAAAGTATTTATTGCTGCGTTTGTATTGCTTGGGTATTCACATAGTTCCTATGCGCAGGCGTCAGCAAACGCTTCTGCCGCCGCCAAGATTATTACGCCTATCACTATGTCGCTTGTAAGTAATATGAACTTTGGGAATATTGCTGTATCGCCTGCCAGCGGCGGCACTGTAGTATTTGCACCCGGCAGCACGCGCAGCAGTACCGGCGGCGTTACGCTTCCATCTACTTCGGGTTCGGTAGCCGCAGCCAATTTTACCATATCGGGCGCGCCCAGCTACACTTACGCTATCTCCCTGCCTTCTTCAGCAACACTTACAGACGGCAGTGCACATACCATGACCATGAATACATTTACCAGCAGCCCGTCGGGTTCGGGAACACTGGGCAGTGGCGGCACACAGACACTGGCAGTTGGCGCTACACTATCGGTAGCTGCCGCACAGGTTCCCAATGCTTATACTAATTCAAGCGCCATCCCGGTAACCGTAAATTATAATTAGACAATCAAAACTCATTTGTTTGAGTAAATGGGCCTTCCTGCATTCCTGCAGGAGGGCTTTGAGTTTTGGGGAATGCTTAGAAAAGTTACTGATGCAAACCCTGGTAATAATTATTATCCACCTGGGTGTAGCCGAGAGAGAGAGCTTTTTGCACATCTTTCAAAGCAAGGACTTTATCCCCGTTTTCGGAATAGCAAAATGAACGCGCATAGTATAATTGCCCGTTATCCGGGTTTATGGCTACTGCTTTTTCAAAATCCTTCATAGCTTCGCCGCAACGGTGCAGCCGTTGCAGTTCCATACCACGGTTCACATATGGCTCAAAAAGACCGGGGTTTTGGGCAATAGCGATGCCATATTCTGTAAGGGAAGAATCGTGCTTGCCGGCGAGGTCGTAGAAATAAGCGAAATGGCTGTGTGCTTCGGGAAAATCGGGTTTTATCCGCACAGAAGCGCGAAAACAATAACCTGCCGAATCGTTATTCTGACCTATATATATAAGGCCCAGCGCCAGGTATGCCTTCGCATAGTCGTTATCCGTCTTTTTTAACGCCATACCCCTGTAAAAACTTTGTTTCGCCTCGGCTACCCGGCCAGTAGTGCGGTAAAGCTCTCCCAAGATAAAGTATGGATTGCCATAACCTACCTGGTAAGATATAGCCTTTGTAAGTAAGGCATAAGAGGAATCAAAGTATCTCTTCTTTTCATTTAGATTGGTGGCTGTGTTGTATTTATCGAAATAATCGGAACCCAGGTGCATGTAGCCAACCGGGATGTCGGGCTGCTTCTGCACCTCATCGCTCCACAGGCTGTTGCTGCTATACCACACCTGGCAACGTTCATCGGCAAGATAACCCATGAACAATGAATAAGCAAGACACGTACCTAATACCACATACCCGGTTTGCCGGTTTGTACCGGGTTCAAAATAGCCGGATACTAACCACCCGATCATAAAAAACAAGCCCATATACGGTATATAGGAATACCGCTCTGCGATAATGGCCATACCAACCGGAATGAATTGCAACAGCAAGGCTATATTAATAAGAAAAAAGAGCGAACCGAAAACAACCACCCTGTTTCTACGCCCGAACGTCCATACTGTGAAAACGATAGCAGCCACCAAAACGGGGTATATAAATAAGGCAGAAGGCAGCGACCCGCCCACTTTATCGGGGTAGGGATAAAAACAACAGAGATTTACGGGAGCTATTGCCTTCCATAGATAAGTAACAAGGGCGTAACTGCCAAACAGGAACCTGTCCATGATATTATAAGTAACCCCAAGCGTATCCATAGCGCCATAATCGTGCTGGTCTGAAACGGAGCGAAGCCCAAAACCAATAGCTATAACAAAATGGGGTATCTTCTCAAGGAGCAGGGAATAATTCCATTTTCTTTTTTCAAAATAGTCTATCAGCAGCAAGGTTAACGGCAGTACCACCGCAACGGGTTTTGCCAGCAGCGAACAAATAAACAATACAATGACGCCGGTGTACCAACGCCATTTTTTATCGCCAACAGCGCGTATGTAATATACCCAGGCTATACAGGCAGCCACATAAAACAATCCATAAACCACATCTTTACGGCCAGACAGCCATGCTACGGATTCCATGTGCATGGGGTGCAGGCCGAACAATAAAGCGGTAACCGCAGCAGCCACCCGCCTGCCTGTAAGCAGGTTCACAAGCCAGTAAACCAGCATAGTAACCGCTATATGAAACAGCAAGCTGTCGAAATGGTATAGCCAGGGTTGCAGATGCACATAGCTATACTCTATGGCATAGCTAAGGATGGTTAGCGGGTGGTAGTTTCCCTGTACCGGGGAGGAAAAAATATGCTTTAAGCCCTCCGGTGAAATATCTTTTATTAGCGGGTCATTAGTTATGTATGCAATATCGTCCCAGTCTGTAAATCCGTTATTGAGGCAAACTTTTAAGAACAGCCAGGTTATTATAGCTATAGCCGCCGGTACCAGCACATTACTGTATCGCTGTATAAATCCCGTGTTAGCGGGTTTTGGCGCATGTTGCAGTTTCACCTGCTCCTGCTTCTCTGCCACAGGCTGTTGTCTGTTTCCTGTATTTGTTTGTTTATTCTTTTTGCCGGCCATAAAAAGAAATCCGCTTTCTTGTAAAAGTAATTATTTACTCATTTCATTGTTAGCCCCGTGTATAGAAATGATAGGCTACCCATCGCTGGCATATTTCACCACTTCATGGCTACCCATACGATGGGCTTCACCCATCGCTGACATATTTAGCCACCTTCGGGGCTATCCATGTATAGGCAATAATTCCATTTTTCGGAAAATATCTCCATCAGCCGGAAATCTGGTACGCCATTAATTTCACAACTGATTGATTATAATTATTTAAAATTATGGCACGCCGTTGGTAATGTACTATGCAAACAAACAACTCACAAACAATCTCAAACAAACAAAAACTAAACAAAATGAAAAACATCGCAAAAGTATTCGTAGCAGCAGCAGTAGTATTAGGTTGTTCTTCAACCAGTTCTTTCGCACAGGCAACCGCAACAGCCTCTGCAACTGCAAACATCATTACTCCCATCACTATCGCTTTAGTTACCAACATGAACTTCGGTAACATAGCAGTATCTCCTACATCTGGCGGTACAGTGGTTCTGGGAACCGGTAACAGCCGCACCAGCACTGGTGGCGTTACACTTCCTTCTACAACAGGTACAGTAGCATCAGCCAGCTTCACCGTTTCCGGCACAGCCAGCTTTACTTACGCTATCACGCTGCCTTCTTCAGCTACTTTGTCTGACGGTGCTTCGCACACCATGACAATGGGTACTTTCACCAGCAGCCCATCATCAACAGGTACATTGAGCAGCGGCGGTACACAAACGCTTACCGTAGGCGCTACCTTAACAGTAGCAGCAGCACAGGCTCCTAACTCTTACAGCAACGCAACAGCAGTTCCGGTAACTGTTAACTATAACTAAAATAAAAAGTAAACCAGCAATACTAACGTCCCGAAAAATCGGGACGTTTTTTTGTGCAACTTTTGTCTGAACTATGATTTATAGGATTCAATGATTTCAGGATGTGTTTCGTTGTGTCGTCCTGAAAAAAGTTGAGACCGTTTTTAGCCGATTTGCAAATGAGTGACTTACCAGAACAATGTGTATTTCAAATTTATTACAGAAAATAAATACGACTACCGTTTTCAAATAATAGCTCCCTTTAGGTCCGGGGTTTATTATCTTTGGCTTATGAGTACGGTATTATTTCATAAAGAAAATGGCGTGGGGTTCATTACGCTGAACCGCCCTGATAAATATAACAGCTACAACCGCGAAATGGCGCTTGCGTTGCAGGGTTGCTTAGATGAATGTGAAACGGATGCGGAGGTCAGGTGCATATATATCACCGGCGCGGGCAAGGGATTTTGTTCCGGGCAAGACCTGTCAGAGGCGATGAACCCAACGCCGGAAGAGTTTGAGCGGATGGTACAGGAACATTATAACGCCACTATTCTGCGGCTGCGCAAAATAGAGAAACCTATTATTGCAGCGGTTAATGGCGTTGCCGCAGGCGCGGGGGCAAACATAGCGCTGGCCTGCGATATAGTTTTGGCTGCCGGAAGCGCATCGTTCATACAGGCGTTCAGTAAAATAGGATTGATACCGGATAGCGGTGGCACCTTCTTCCTGCCCCGTTTAGTTGGCCTGCAGCGTGCGGCAGCCCTGATGATTACGGGCGAAAAAGTAATGGCCGCAGACGCGGCAGCCATGGGCATGATCTGGAAATGCCTGCCGGATGCCGATTTTGAAACAGAAAGCAAAAAAATGGCCTTCGCAATGGCGCAGATGCCCACCAAAGGATTAGGACTTACCAAGCGCTTGCTCAACCGCACATTCAGCAACGATCTGCAACAGCAATTAGACATGGAAAAAGAAGTACAGGCGCAGGCTGGCGGCACTGATGATTTCAGGGAAGGGGTGCAGGCATTTTTAGAAAAAAGGAAACCGGTATTTACGGGAAAATGATAAAAAAGTTTATCGCAAAGGCGCAGAGGCGCAGTTTCCAATGTGGTGTTTTAAAGTCCGCAAAGATGCTGGTAATACAGATTTTGATGCTTATTATCATTACTGTTTTGTCATTACCATATTGCAATCGTAGGTAGTACCGCCGGAAAGCAAGGTGGTATAGCTGAGGTTAATGATGCCCACGCCGTTTATCACATTATAGGTTCCGGTGGCATTTACACCATAGGTTCCCGCAGCCGTACTTACAGTTATTTGCTGTACCGCGCTCGACGGTGTTTCGGCGCTGTCAATAGTGGCAATAACAGTAGTGTTGGAATTGTTGAAGTTGGAAATATCTATAGTGTAGCCGCCATTAGTTGCATCGGCGGTTATGGCGCTCTGCCATGTCTTTACCCCGGTTACGGCAGGGGTGCAGTTTTCCCTCGTACAGTTGTACGTGCCTATACATGCGGTTGACCAGCCCGTTTGACAGGCATTGCCCGAATAGCCTTCGGGACAGATACAAACATTGTCGGAGCAGGTGCCGCTGTTCTGGCAGGTGGTGCCGCCGCATTTGTTTTTACAACTGGTATAAAGAACTGCTGTAAATGCACCCAAAGTGAGTGTAGCAGCAATTAGTATCTGGCGGAATGATTTCAAGGCGATAAAAATTATTTGGTGCTAAATGTTTTTTCTCCGGCTTTTTTGAAGCCTTTCCGTAAAATTAAGCGATTAGCGGCGGTTTGCGCAAATGTATTGTGATAGTTTAACAATTAGTTGCATAAAATATTTCGCTTTCCCGATTTACACATTCAGGAAAAATTTCAGCCGCATATTATTAAGCGGGTTATAACCCATTGCCAATCTGTACCTTTGCACCCCTCATGCAGCGCCCATATACCATAGCATTGGTGGGAAACCCCAATAGCGGGAAAAGCTCCCTTTTTAATGCACTTACCGGCCTCAACCAGAAGGTGGGTAATTTTCCGGGCGTGACGGTTGATAAAAGAACCGGCGTATCTAAAATTTCCGATACCCTGCCTGCAAATGTCATAGACCTGCCTGGGACTTACAGCCTGTATCCTAAAAGCGCGGACGAGCAGGTAACATACGAGGTGCTTCTGAACCAGAAGAATGCAGACCGGCCAGACCTTATCATTGTAATAGCCGACGCTGCCAACCTGAAACGCAACCTGCTTTTCTGCTCCCAGATCATGGACCTGAAAATACCGGTGGTGATTGCGCTGACTATGATGGACATTGCCCGGCAAAAAGGCATTACCATAGATACGGCAGGGCTGCAACGGATGATGGGCGTACCCGTAGTACCGGTAAATCCGCGCCGGAACCGGGGTATGGGCATACTGAAAAAGGCAATCGCCAATACACATCAAAACAGGCAGGTTGCCATTCCCGATTTTATTGATATACCTGCGCTTGCCGGTGATTGGCTGCCGGAAGTAAAATAACTATGCGGCCTCGACAGTAACTATGCCGCGCTGCATGTGGCCTGCAACTACAATGAGCTAAAATATATAAACGCCGCGCAACGGATGCGTATAGCTGCGCTGCTTGGCGAATCGAAATTTCATAAATCGAAGATGCAGGCCGAAGAGGTGATGCAGCGGTATAAAAAGATAGAAACCCTAATGCAGCAGTGCGTGGTCATAGACAGCCCCATGAAAAAAATGGTGGTCAGCGAGCGTATTGACAAAGTATTGCTGCACCCGGTCTATGGCAATCTTATTTTGCTTGCGGTGCTGTTCCTTTTGTTCCAGAGCATCTTCTGGCTGGCGCAGTACCCTATGGATTGGGTGGAGCAGGGGTTCGCATTTGTTGGCAATGGACTTAATCATTTAATGCCACCCAGCATGTTGCGCGACCTGATGGTAAACGGGCTGCTGGCCGGACTAAGCGGCATAGCTGTTTTTGTGCCGCAGATAATGATACTGTTCGGGCTGATAACGATACTGGAAGACAGCGGTTACATGGCGCGTATCAGTTTTCTTACCGACCGTATCATGCGCAGCGCGGGACTAAACGGGCGTTCGGTAATGCCGCTCATCAGCGGTATGGCGTGCGCGGTACCGGCTATTATGGCGGCGCGTACTATACAAAACCGAAAGGAGCGCCTCATCACTATAATGGTAACGCCACTGATGAGTTGCTCTGCCCGACTGCCGGTCTATACCATGCTTATAGCGCTGGTGATACCCAACCGCAGCTTCCTCATGTTCAACCTGCAGGGACTGGTGCTGATGGGGCTGTACCTGCTCGGCTTCTTTATGGCGCTGCTGGTAGCCCGCGTGATGAACTTCCTGGTAAAGACTAAAGAACGTACTTTTTTCCTTATGGAGCTACCGGTTTACCGTGCGCCACGGTGGAAGAATGTGGGTATAACCATGATAGAAAAGGGCAAAATATTTATCAGGGATGTGGGTAAGGTGATTATTGTATTATCGCTGATACTTTGGGCGCTTGCGGCGTTTGGCCCACCTGCGCAGATGAGGGCAGTGGAAGAAAGGTACACCGCATTATTACTGCAACACCCCGACCAGAAAACCACCATAGACCACGAACATGCCACAGCAAAATTAGAACACTCCTTCGCGGGCATGATGGGCCATGCCATAGAGCCGGTTATCCGCCCGCTGGGGTACGACTGGAAGATTGGTATAGCCCTTATCACTTCATTTGCGGCCAGGGAAGTATTTGTAGGCACTATGGCCACCCTCTACAGCGTAGGCGACGCCGAAGCCGGCAAAGAAACACTGCAAGCCAAAATGAGCGAAGCCCGCCGCGATGACGGCACGCCGGTATATACCCTCGCCACAGGGCTATCGCTGCTTATCTTCTATGTATTTGCCATGCAGTGCATGAGTACCCTGGCCATAGTGAAACGCGAAACCCGTAGCTGGAAATATCCCGTAATACAGTTTGTGTACATGTTCGGGATAGCGTATCTGAGTGCGCTGGCGGTGTATTGGGGGTTTAGGTGAGGTGGAGGTTTTAATTAATGCTTATTTTTACAGAAATTTACACAAAATATAAAAATGGCTTTACCGGTAAATATAGACGACCTTATAAATGCACCTACTACAGAGGCAAGAGTTAGGGAACTTGCTGCATACCGGCATTTTGATGACCGGATAAATACCAAAGCATCTGTTGATGATTTTGATTTAGGCTTGATTTTATCTTACTTACAGGAAGTGAAAAGCCAGTTGTATGAAGAAGCCCAAAAAATGAACCTGGCAGATCTGGCATTAAAAATGCAAATTGCAAGAGGGTCTAAAGAGAATATAAAGCCGCTCAATGTAGGATTATTAATGTTCAGCAAAGAGCCACATAAATATTTTGACGGTTGCAGAACGAATTTAATTGAGCTTGAAAATGAAGACGGGACAATGTATGCCGAAAAGCAATTTACCGGCCCCGTACATGTTCAGATAAGGCAGATAATGGACTATTTAAATGCCAATGTAATCAAACAATTTGTTCAGAAAAATAGCAGCAGGGCAGAATCTGATAAATTTTATAATTATCCCTACCAGGCATTGGAAGAGGCTGTTGTTAATGCGCTGTATCACAGAAGCTATGAAAACCCAACTCCAAATGAAATCCGTATTTATAAAACCGGGAATGATAGAAGGATTGAAATATTGAGTTATCCCGGCCCGCTACCTCCTGTAGATGAACAAGCGTTAATAAATTTAAGGATCACTGCAAGAAACTATAGAAATATTAAATTAGGCGACTGGTTAAAAAATTTAAGGCTTGCCGAGAAATATGCAACGGGCATTCCCACTATCATAAGTTCACTAAAACATAACGGATCTCCAGCCCCTGTATTGAGTATGGATGCAGCAAGGTCTTACTTCCTTGTTGTATTTAAAATACACCGTGATACACCAGTTGATGCAAACAGGGAAGTTGAAAGAATTAAATTGTCCGGCACACAGCAATCAATTTTAGAAAGGATACTAAAAGAGCCGGCAACAGAACAAGAATTAAAACAAGATTTGAATGCAGATAATAGCGACATTGATTTTCTAATAGCGAAGGAATTTGTCGGGTTTAAAACAATAGGAAGTGAGAAAATGTTTTTTATCACCAAACCCGGAATAGATCACTTATCATAAATTCAGCACAAAAAAACCGCTCCATCAGAGCGGTTTCAATATCATTAAGTCAAGTCAGTTTATCAATGTTCCTCCTCACCGGGTCTTAGTGGGGTAGTTTGGGGAATGAAGTCGTTGCCGTGGCCGTCATCGCGGTAATCGTAGGGCCAGCGATATACTTCGGGAATTTCGCCAACCCAGTTGCCGTGGCCGGGATTAATTGGCGTAGTCCATTCAAGTGTTGTGGAACCCCAGGGATTCAGAGTGGTCATTTTGCGGCCACGGAAAATACTGGTCACAAAATTCACCACAAACAATATCTGGGTAAGGAATACGATCATAGCTATAATGCTGATGAACTCATTGATGCCCTGGAAATGCTTGAAAGATTCCCATGCCGAATAGTCGTAATAACGGCGTGGCATACCTGCAATACCTTCGTAGTGCATAGGCCAGAATATCAGGTAAGCGCCGGCGAATGTGATGAAGAAGTGAACATAGCCCAGCGTGCTGTTCATAAACCGGCCAAACATTTTGGGGAACCAATGGTATATACCCGCAAACATGCCGAAGAACGCCGAAACACCCATTACTATATGGAAGTGCGCTACAACGAAGTAGGTATCATGCAGGTGAATATCAAGCGCGGAGTTGCCGAGGAAGATACCCGTCAGCCCGCCGGAAATGAACAAGGATACAAAACCAAGCGCAAACAACATAGCCGGGGTGAACCGGATATTGCCACGCCAGATGGTGGTGATCCAGTTGAACACCTTTACAGCAGAGGGTACTGCAATAAGCAGCGTGAGCAGTACGAAGATAGAACCGAGGAATGGACTCATACCGGTAACGAACATATGGTGCGCCCAAACTAAGAACGCCAGCAAAGTGATACCTACCAGCGAAATGATCATGGCAAAGTAACCAAAGATAGGTTTGCGGCTATTGGTGGATAATACTTCGGAAGCCATACCCATACCCGGCAGCATAATGATATACACCTCGGGATGGCCCAGGAACCAGAACAAGTGCTGGTAAAGGATAGCCGAACCACCGATGTGTGGCAACGCCTTACCACCGATGAAAATTTCGGAAAGATAGAAGCTGGTGCCAAAATTGCGGTCGAATATCAGCAGTACAAGGCCGGAGAATAATACCGGGAAAGAAAGTACGCCAAGCACAGCGGTAAAGAACAGCGCCCATACGGTAAGCGGCAGGCGGGTCATGGTCATACCCTTTGTGCGCATATTGAGTACGGTAGTAATATAGTTGAGGCCGCCAAGTAATGCAGAGATAACGAAGGTAGCCATACTAAACAGCCACAGGTCCATACCTAAGCCGGAGCCGAGGGACGCTTCCTTCAATGCGCTTAATGGCGGGTAAGTCGTCCAGCCGCCGGAAGCAGGGCCTGTTTCCACAAACAGGGAAACAAACATAAGTATGCTGGCAAGGAAGAAGAACCAGTAAGAAAGCATGTTCATAAACGGCGACGCCATATCGCGGGCGCCCACCTGGAAAGGTATCAGCAGGTTTGCAAACGTGCCGCTAAGGCCGGCTGTAAGCACAAAGAACACCAATATGGTACCGTGCATGGTAACCAGCGCGTAATAAAATTCGGGAGATAATTTGCCGCCTTTTGCCCAATCGCCCAGGAATTTCTCCATTATAGGAAAGGTAGAATCGGGGAAGCCAAGCTGCAAACGGAAAAACACGGAAAACATAGCGCCTATAATGGCCCATATGATACCCGTTATCAGGAACTGCTTGCAAATTATTTTATGGTCCTGGCTGAAAATGTATTTCCAGACAAAATGCTGTTCATGATGCTCGTGGCCATGATGGTCTGTGGCTGACTCCGCCCCATGCGCTACACCTGGCCCTTCAATAATAATTTCTTCGTTATTCATTTTTCACACTTTTATGGTCCCGATGCTTCGGGTACCGATTATTTCATCGTTACTGCTTTTACACTGTCTGCCTTTGGTTCCGGTTTTGCATCCCCGGCAGGTTTTGCATTGGGATTGTTGCCGGAATAATAGGAAGGCTGGCTGGCCATCCACCGGTCATATTCCGCCTGCGTTTGTACTATAATGGTACCCCGCATGGAATAATGGCCTTTGCCGCACAACTGGTCGCATGATATTTCATACACAAAATCAGGGTTGTGGGTTATACTCTTCATAGAATCGGTAGTAATGGAAGGGGTAAACCATAACGTAGTGGTAATCCCTGGTACTGCGTCCATCTTCAACCGGAAATGCGGTAAGCCAACGTCATGTATCACATCGCGGGAGCAGATAAGCAACTTAACCGGCTTGTTCACCACGAGATGCAGCTCCCCGTTCTGCGAAATAATATCGTCCATGTTGTGCGGGTCGCTCCAGTCGAGGCCCAATACATTATTGGCGTCATTTATCTTGCGGAAATCCCTTTTACCCAATTCATTATCTTTCCCCGGATAGCGAACCAACCAGTTGAACTGCTTGCCTACTATTTCCACAACTTTAGCATCAGGGGGTGCCGGAGAAGTAACATCGTACCAGTTGCGCAACCCTATAGCCACCAGCACAGCCATTGCTATTGCAGGTATAGTAGTCCAGATTATTTCTAATTTATTGCTGTGAGCAAAAAAGAAAGCAGAACGTTTATCGGTTGACTGGAAACGGAAACAAAACCAGAAAAGAATAGCCTGCGTAGCAAAGAATACAACACCGGTAACAAGCACCGTTACATTGAACATCGCATCATAGTTCTCACCCGTTTTACAGGCGGCTATAGGTAATAACCTGTCTTTAAACAATTCATTGCACTTCCAGATGCCCCACATGCCCAGCAAAAACATGATGACCAACAGCCATGCTATAGCCCGGTTAGCCTGCGCATTTACCTTTTCCTGGCCACGCAACACGGTCGCGTATTCGCTCGCTTTCCCTATCTGGTAGATGATCATAAATACCAGCACTATCAATGTTATTGTTACAAATACCGACATGGTCGTTCAGCTTATATTTACTTGTTAAATTTTATTCTTTTTACTTTACTGTTTCAATTGCAATCACTAACTTAAATGTACTATTGTTTCTTTCAGGAACAGGTTATTATTTGGCACCAACGATGATTTTGTAAGCGTTCTTGACACACAGAATATCAGGACACCGGCAAAACCCATAAATATACCTATTTCGTACCAGTTGATATGCCAGTTTTCTCCAAGCGGCCCGGGCATAATCATCTGGTAATAATCAAGCCAATGCCCGAAAATAATGACCATCGCCATAAACGTGATGGTAAAATAATTGCGCTTGCTCGGGCGCGACATCAATATCAAAATGGGCATACAGAAGTTGATGATGAAATTGGCGTAAAATATAATACTGTATGGACCCTGCTGGCGTAGTTTGAAGTATTGCGTTTCATCAGGGATATTGGCATACCAGATGAGCATGTATTGGGAAAACCATAAGTAGGTCCAGAAGATACTGAAGGCGAACATGAACTTGCCAAGGTCGTGCATATGCTCTGTGGTTACCAGTTCCAGGTTGCCCTGGTTTTTCAGATACACTACCCAAAGCAGAATAAGTGACATGCCACTTACAAAGGCGCTGGCAAAAGTGTACCAACTGAACAGGGTTGAATACCAATGCGCCTGTACACTCATAACCCATAACCATGGGGCGGTGCTCATTTGTGTAAGCGCGTAAATCAACAGGAAAACGCCGGATAAACGGAACACTTTCCAGTATATTTTAGTATCATTCTTAGGAGCGCTTTCCTGCGCTATGGACATTGCCCTGAATTTACGGCCAAAGAAAGCCCACAAACCAAGCGTTACCAAAGTGAACCCAACGAACATTCCTGTGTTAAGAAAGGCTTTTTTGCCCAGTAGTATTTTATCATTACCAGGAGTTACCCATTTGTAAATAGTATTAACGCCATGCGCGTCCCGGAAAGTAAACACAATGAGGAAGGAAACAACGGCCAGAATAGCTCCGAATACCCATACATTAGCGCCTATGGCTTCCGGCACGCGGCGGTATGCCACGATCCAGGCTGCCTGGGCAAGAGAAGTAGCCGCCTGAATAAAAATACTTACCGTGGTGATAAGCGTAAAGAAAACGCTGTCGTGCAATAACACAGCCCAGAAACGCGCCCTGTCCACATCAGTAGTATGCTGGCCCATTAGCAAGCAGGCAATACCTCCTATCAACGTCAATACGCCAACTGCTATCAGGGCAAGACTGGTATTCCGCAAGCGTCCGGGTATCTCAAAACGGTCATTCATTGTATGCAACTTTTATTAAAAATCGTTTTTAAATTTCTTTTATCTTTTACTTATCTGCCTCCAGGCTGCCATGCTTCCCTCTTGCTTTAGCCTTATGCTTAATTGTATTCGCAGCCATCGGTACGTTCGCAGCCATTGGCATATCTGCTTTCACAGAATCTGTTTTAGCAGCAACCGGTGAGGTTGTGCCGTTTTCGCCAAAAGTAAAAGCATCGCCGCCATTATCGGCTTGTATCTTTTTGATGTAAGCGATTACCATCCAGCGCTGTTTCATATCCAACTGGCTGGCGTAAGAACCCATCATGTTCTTGCCGTATTTTGCGGCTGCATACATCTGTCCTACCGGCATGTGCAGGTATTTAGCGTCTTTAAAATTAGCAGGCATGGAAGCGAATTTACCACTCGCAAAAAGCGGGCCTTGCCCGTCAAGATTTGGCCCATGGCAAATAGCGCAATAGATATTAAATAACCTGCCGCCTTCTTTCATTTCATCTGCGTTGAAACGCATATTGGTGGTAAAGGTCTTGTATGCGGTAGTATCGCCTTCTTTAAGATGGTCGGGCAACATGTGGCCGCGCGCAATAGTACCCGCAACCGGGAGACGGCTCGTCTGGCTGTCTGCAAAGTTGGGGTTCAATGTATAAGCATCATAAGCACGCGAGTAGGTCATATCCGGTGCATAAATGTGTCCCGGAGTACGACGGATATTACCCGAGTCGCACGACGCCAGGCCAATCGTTATTCCCAAACCTGCAAGCACTATGCTTTTAATCTTGTTCATATTCTCTTTTCAAAAACGTTAATCGGTTAAAGGGTTAATCGGTTAAAAGGGATAACCAGTTAAAAGGTTAATTGGTTAAAAGGTTTTTATCATTTTTTCTATCAGCAATCATGTTTATTCCTTCATTGAGCCATAGAGCTATTAAGCCATTCAGTCATTATTTAAACAGCGTTCAGCGCTTCATACGGTTCTTTCTTATCCCATCGGCCATACCACCAGCTTGATTCCGCCACTTGTATTGATGTTTCTTTAGCCCCCGTTGCTTTCAAAAACGCAATTACTTCCTGCTCTGATGTATGATTGTTCAACTCTATTGCCATCACAAACAGGTCATCGCTCTGGCGGGGATGAAAAACGTGTTTCTTCACGCCTGGCATTATCTGGTTGAGGTAACAAAAAGTAAGCGTCATACCTACCGCCGCGAATAATACGGTAAGCTCAAACGTAATAGGTATCCATGCCGGCAATGCAAAGTGCGGCTTGCCACCATAAACAATAGGCCAATCGGAAGTAAATATCCACGAAATAAAACCCACAGCCGTTGACGTACCGCACAAACCATAAATGAAGCCTGCGATATGCAGGTCGGTCCCTTTTAAGCCCATAGCCTCATCAAGCCCATGCACTGCAAATGGTGTGTAAATATCGTGTATCTTATAACCGCTGTGGCGCACTTTTTTTACTGCGGGAAATAATACTTCCTCGTCATCGTAAGCCGCTACTGCATATTTTTTAATAGCCATATTGAAAAATAAAAAAGCAAAACTTAAAAATAATAACCTTAAAATTCTAAAATCTCTAACAATAATTTCCAGATTGTATTACCCTTAATGATGAGCAGGCTCTAACAGATGCTCTTCATCGTGGTGGGTAGTTACAATGTGTACAAATTCTTCCGTGGTCTGGTTATCAATCCGCTCCATTCCGCGTTTATAATTATCGCCCGATGTCTTGAGAATGAACTTAATTTCCGCAACAGCAACCACCGGACAATATTTTGCAAATAAGAAATAGCAGGTAAAGAACAATCCAAACGTACCGAGGTAAAACCCAACTTCCGGCCATTGCGGACTATAATATGCCCAGCTACCTGGTATCCAGTCTCGGTAGGTTGATGTTACGATGATAACGAACCGCTCAAACCACATACCGATATTCACTACGATAGACATTACGAAGGTAAAAGGAATATTACGGCGGAGTTTTTTCACCCAAAATAGCTGTGGCGATACCACATTGCAGGTCATCATAGCCCAATAGCTCCACCAATACGGACCCATGATACGCCATTGGAATGCAGCCATTTCGCCCCATGACTGGCTGTACCACGACATAAAGAGTTCGGTAAGATAGGCAACACCCACAATAGAGCCGGTAAGCACAATGATCTTATTCATTGCCTCTAAGTGGCCTATTGTTATATACTCTTCCAGGTGAAGTATTTTGCGGGTAATAACAAGCAGTGTATTCACCATTGCAAACCCGGAGAAAACCGCTCCGGCAACGAAGTAAGGAGGAAAGATAGTGGTATGCCATCCTGGGATGACTGACGTCGCAAAGTCGAAAGATACTATGGTATGCACGGAAAGTACAAGCGGTGTGGAAAGGCCGGCAAGCACGAGCGCAAGGGCTTCCTGGCGCTGCCAGTTTTTAGCAGTACCTGTCCATCCGAAAGAGGCAACGCCATAAGCCATCTTACGGAATTTTGTTTTAGCCCTGTCGCGCAGCAGTGAGAAATCGGGTATAAGGCCGGAATACCAGAATAACAAAGAAACGGTAAAGTAAGTAGAGATTGCAAATACGTCCCAAAGCAGCGGGGAATCGAAGTTTGGCCAAAGTGTGCCACGTGTGTTAGGAAGCGGAAGCACCCAGAAACCATCCCATACACGGCCCATGTGCCAGATAGGGAATTGACCGGCGCACATTACGGCAAATATCGTCATGGCTTCAGCGGCACGGTTTACACCTGTACGCCAGCCCTGGCGGAATAATAAAAGGATAGCGGAAATGAGCGTACCGGCATGGCCGATACCGATCCACCATACGAAGTTGGTGATGTCCCAACCCCAACCGATGGTACGGTTAACGCCCCAGGTACCTAAACCCCAATATACCGACCAGCTAACGGAAAAAATCCCGAAACACAACAGTATTACTGAAAAGATAAACCCGACATACCACATGCGCCCCGGCTTGCGCTCAATAGGGCTAAGGATATCTTCCGATATCTGGTGAAAATTCTTATCACCATCTACAAGTGGTTCCCTTACAAACGATTCGTACTTAATATGCATAGCACATCCTTTAGTTGAGAAGTGAGGAAGTGAAGGAGTGAAGAAGGGTTTATCCTTTTTCTCTGCATCACCGCATCATTTCAATTTTTTATTTATTTACCAATAAAAGAACTTTCCTTATAAATTTTTAAACATGCTCCACTTCCTCACTTCACCACTCCTCCACTTCTTCACTATTAAATATGATACTTCAGGAAGTAATTTTTGTCTTCATTAAGCGCATCTATCTCCTCCGTATTCCTGATCTTGGCAAGATAATTCACATTGGGCAGCGTATGTATATGCTCCAGCACATAGAAAGTACGCTCCACTTGCTCCTGCTTACGCAGCTTAAAAATATTGCTTTCCTTGTCTTTAACGTTACCAAACATAATAGCATCCGTTGGGCAGGCTTGCTGGCAAGCTGTTTTAGCAGCGCCGTCCTTTAACGGATGGCCTTCTTTCTTGGCAGTAAGTTTGGCTTCCTGTAAGCGCTGTACGCAAAAAGTACATTTTTCCATAACCCCACGGCTGCGCACCGTTACATCGGGGTTCAGCACCATACGGGTAAGGTCATCGTTCATATCATCGCGGCGGCCATCTTCATATAAGTTATCAGCGAAACAATCCGCGCCATTCCAGTCCATCCAGTTGAAACGGCGGACTTTGTACGGGCAGTTGTTAGCGCAATATTTAGTACCGATACAACGGTTATAAGCCATCTGGTTAAGCCCTTCCGAACTATGATTGGTGGCCGATACCGGGCAAACATTCTCGCAAGGTGCGTTATCGCAATGCTGGCACAGCATAGGCTGGAATACCGTCTGTATGGAATCCGGGTCATCGGCCATACCGCTGTAATACCGGTCAATACGTATCCAGTGCATTTCGTGCGCCTTCAGCACATGGTCTTTACCCACAACCGAAACATTATTTTCGGCCTGGCAGCCCATAACGCAGGCGCCACAACCAATACAACTGTTCAGGTCAATGGACATACCCCACTTGATACCTTCATATTGGTAATTAGGATACAAGGTGCCGTTTGCGCGGTAACCTTCTTCGGTATTTGAATCAATTATTGGTTCTTTGCTTTCCTTGCCTTCTTCTATCCACGGCAAACTTGCAAATTCCGCAATTTCCTGTCCACGTTCTTTCAGCAGCACATTAGGGTCTTTGCTGAATTCTTCAAGCGTATATTCATGCACTACCGGGCGCGCTTCGTAGTTATAGTGCGTTTGGGTCATAGCTACATCATACTTATCTTCAGTTTTAGTAACCGTAACTTCCGTATGGTGTTCGGTAGTAAGGCCATTGCTCACCATGAACGGATAAGCGTTCTTACCGCCCTTCTCATTTCCCTTTGTTTCATCGCTTGCAGCTGCAAGTCCTACTTTCTTATCACGGCCATAACCTACAGCCACTGCAACTACATCGTTGTGCATACCGGGTACTACCACTACCGGCAGGTTCACGGTATAACCATTTGCTGCTTTTACCGTAACCACGCGTTTCTTGGTATCTACTTCGCTGAAGCCGGTCAGTTCTGCGTCAAGTTCTTTAGCGCGTTTTGGCGATACACATAAGTAGTTATCCCAGGTAGCCCTGGTAATAGGATCCGGCATTTCCAGCAGCCATGGGTTGTTGCTCCATGCGCCGCCATAGCCTATAGCTATCTTCTGGTAAACTACCAGTTCCACTCCGCCACCTGATTTCCGCGCCTGTATCTTCCCTATTGCATCCGTCACATTGCCAGCAAAAGGAGCTGTGCCATTAGCCATTTCACCGGCTGGCTCTATAATTCCTTCCTGTAATGCTTTATCAAAATTTTCCTGGCTGCCCAGCTTCTTCATCCAATATTCTTTCCAGAAATCGGCATAAGATTGGGTTGACCCGGACCAGGTGAGCAGTGAATCCTGTAAAGCGCGTGTTTTGAACAATGGCGCAATACCGGGCTGCATCAGGCTGAAATAACCGGGCTTTGGTTCCGCATCGCCCCAGCTTTCTAAGTAATTATGGTCAGGTATTACCATTGTGCATTTCTGGGCTGTTTCATCCATGCGGTCGGCGAAGGAAACAGTCAATGGCACTTTTGCCAATGCAGCGGTAAATTTCTTGCTGTCAAAATAATCATATACGGGGTTTACGCCGTGCATGAATAAAGTACCTACCTGCCCGGCTTCCATAGCGGCAACCAGATCCAGCATATCTTTATCAATCCCTTGTTTATAATTGCTGGTAACAGACCAATTCACTGTAACGCCATTTGCGCCTATTTTATCGTTAATAGCATTGATAACGGTTTGAATATTCACATCATTACTGCTGCCAACTACCAAGCCATTGCCATTTTTCAGGTCAGCGGCGGCTTTCATCACCAATTGGTTAAGGTTCTTGCTGCTGAGTGAAGGTTGTGCCCCGCTCGTCACTGCATTATACAATGCAACAGCTACCGCGCCCATTTCTGATGGCTTGCAGGTAGCACGGTGATCGGCTGCCCCGCCGGTGATGGTGTGCGTTGCCTCCACATGATAATGCTTAGACAACTTCATTTCCTTAGCGCTGATCTTGCGGCCTTTTGAATATCCTTTTGAAAATTCAATGGGCGCAATCCAGGTGCCGAGGAAATCAGCGCCCAGGCTTACTATAGTACGGGCTTTATCGAAATGGTAGGTGGGTAAAGTGCGTTTTCCGTAACAGGCTTCATTGGCCTGCAGCATACCTGAATAGGAATAAGCATCATAAACTATATGCTTGATATTCGTATTCTTTGCAAGGAACTGTGCTATAATTTCTTTTGTAGTCGGGCTTAATATGGAAGCCGTAACAAGATACCCGGGTTTTGCAGCTAAACTGTTCTTTACAGTACGGTCAATAGCTTCAAAAGTGGCTTCGTTTCCTTCGGCATATGGATGGCGGATGCGGGCTTTATCGTATAAATTCAAAACGGAAGCCTGAACTCTGGCTGATGTACCACCCTTAGTAATAGAAGACATTTCATTGCCTTCAATTTTTATAGGGCGGCCATCTCTTGTTTTGATGACTACCGCGCAATAATCGCCGCCGTCAACAAATGTGGACGCATAATAATTAGGAACGCCGGGAACAATATCTTCCGGCTTTATAGCATAAGGAATGGCTTTGCGCACCGGCATTTCGCAACTGGCCACAAGGGTAGCTGCAAGCGTGCTGAAACCTAAGAACTTCAAAAAGTCGCGGCGTGGCGTTGTTGCGCCGAATAAGCCTTCGCTTAAATCAAACGGCAACTCTTCTTTAAACTCATTATCCACCACTTCCGTGTGGGCAGTGATGTTATTGAGATCTTCGATGCCCGACCAATATTGTTTTTGACTCATATTGCAAATTCTAAAAATAGTCTAAAGTCTTTAGTAGAAAGTAGAAAGCTATTACGCATCCAAAATTCTAAGTCTTTTTATTTAATTTTTACTCTTTTCCAAGTTCTCAATCCGTACCTCAATTACGCCATTCAGCCATTGAGCAATTCAGCCATTAATAATGGCATTTCTGGCATTCTGTCCCCCCCATGTCCGCCTCGGTCACACCGGTACGCTGGCCTGATTTAAGCTCTTCATGGTATTTATTGAAAATGCTGTAGTAATTGTTGTTGGTAAACTGAACATCTGTCTGGCGGTGGCAGTTGATACACCATCCCATTGATAATGGCGCAAACTGGAACACTTCGTCCATATCCTGTATCTGCCCATGGCAACGCTGGCATTGTACCTGGCCTACCTTCACATGCTGCGAGTGGTTGAAATAAACGTGGTCTGGCAGGTTGTGTATTTTCACCCACTGTATCGGGGTTGCGAGTATATTGCCATTTGCATCGCGGTTGTAATCTTTCTTTTCCGGGTTCCAGCCGGCGTATTTATAGAGCAATTGTATCTGCTCTGTACCATTTATGTGTTTACCTTCTGTGGTAACCAACGGATGATCGCCTTCGCCGCTGTATGAATTGATCTGTTTGTGGCAATTCATACAAACGTTTGTGGAAGGTATCATTGCCTGGCGGCTCTTTTCAGCGCCTGCATGGCAATACAGGCAATTGATCTGGTTGATACCCGCATGTACTTTGTGTGAATAAAATATAGGTTGCAGCGGTTGGTAGTTTTGCTGGCGTCCTTCATTAACAGCGCCGTTCACTAACCAGTACCCTGCCATTATAAACAATACTATGGATACAATGGCAATAACCAGTTTGCTCCTGTATAGCGGTATTTCTTTTTCATTCTGAATGCCTTCCACATCATTTGCCGCGCGGCGCAGCATCTGGTTAGCGCGCCATAACACAATCGTCAATGCCAGCAGCGCTAATGTAATAACCGTATAAACCCAGCCATTGGTTTCTGTTGTTTCGCCACCACCGCCTGCGGCAGTTGGCGTTGCCGCTACCGGCGCTTTAAAATTATCAACATAGCTAAGTATGGCGTCAATCTCCTCTTTTGAAAGCTGGGGAAAAGACGTCATCTGGGTTTTGTTGAACTTATTGTAAATGTCGTTGGCAGTTTTATCGCCGCTGGCTATTACCGCAGATGAGTTATGCACCCAGTTATAAACCCAATCCTTTGTCGGGAATGTCTTATCTATATTTTGCAGCGCAGGCCCTGTGGCATCCTTCAAAGGATTGTGGCAGGACGCGCAATTGGACATAAAAAGGGCTTTCCCATCGGGTGCTGCGGTAGCGGAAACATTGCATAAAAGCAAAACGACAAAAAACGATAATATACTACGGGAGCATATTTTGAGCAGTGGCTTAAATGATTCTGGCACAGGAATAAATTTGAAAATTAACTTTCCTTTATATAAAAGCGTGGGCAAAACTACGACACAATCCCGAAAATTTATACACATTTTTGAAAAAAAGTTTCTCAATGCTGGCGCGGGTTTCAGCGGTTTTTTTATTATTATTTTATTTGTAATGTCATTTATTTGTCACAGAAAATTAACAGACAGGCAATAGTGGATAGAAGAAAAAAATATCGCTTTATGAAAATCAGCAAAAAAAAGTCCGGCAGATTGGCAAAAATTTTCCGGGAAAGTATGGGGTTTATCAAATACTCCCGGTTCTTCCCCCATCAACCGGTATAGATGTGCCATTTACATAAGCTGCAGCCGGGCTTGCCAGAAATGCAATCATAGCAGCAATTTCTTCCGGCTTGCCAAAACGCCGCACCGGAATCTCTTCCATCATTTCCTTTTCTACTTCTTCGGTGCTCTTCCCCGTCTTTGCCGATTTATTGGCAAGAATAACTGCCAGCCGCTCTGTTGATGTAGCGCCGGGCAGCACATTATTCACCGTAATGCCAAATTGCCCCAGTTCATTAGCCATTGTTTTTGCCCACGATGCTACCGCACCCCGTATAGTATTAGATACGCCGAGGTCTTTCAATGGTATTTTTACGGAAGTGGAAATGATATTGATGATACGGCCAAAACCCGCCTGCTTCATGCCCTCTGCTACAAGCAGGGTAATGATGTGATTGCAGATAAGATGCTGCTGGAATGCGCCTATAAATTCTTCCGGCTTTGCCTTACTCACAGGGCCGCCGCCAGGTCCGCCGCTATTGTTTACCAGAATATGCACGGTATTGCTTTTCACAAACTCCGATACCACGC